>Ga0210057_1004469_pt1 | contig 18557 bp, 22 predicted proteins | sample CryGeyCG2114_010_2_FD_183968 | JGI IMG/M metagenome (GOLD analysis project Ga0210057, IMG submission 183968) | Groundwater microbial communities from aquifer - Crystal Geyser CG10_big_fil_rev_8/21/14_0.10 (SPAdes) (version 2) | ecosystem: Environmental > Aquatic > Deep subsurface > Groundwater ...
TTAACCAACTTTTCATTTTACTTCCTCAACTAACGCACTTCCATGAGTTACCCCATTTAATTTATCATAAAACTCTAACTGCAAACCAGCAGGCAGATTAATTATGCAAGATAAATCTCCATTTGAAAGCCAGTCTTCTTTTTCTTTATAGTCCTTCAACAAACCATAAGCTCTTCCAGTATGTATTGCAGGCACAATAACTTTCAATTTCTTGGTTTCAATTTTTATAGGAATTATTTTCTTCAATTCTCCAAGTACAGAATTAATTTGTTGTTCTATTGATCTATTATCTATTTTTACTCCTGATTGTTCTAAGGCTTCAGAAATTCTTTTTTCTGTAATTGGTTTTCCTGTAGTAGCATCTATAGCATTTTTACAAAGAAAATCTATTACTTGTTTTGTTTTCATGTCTTGCTCTTTTTTCTTATATTCAGAAGGCAAAACTATCTCTCCATTTTTTATAATTTTCTCAGCCACAACTTTAGTATCATCACTACCAAAAGCATCTTTTAAATCTTTAGAAGAAACTTTCAATCCTTTCTTAATATCATAAAAAATTTCATCTACTGCCAAAACATTCTCTATGTTGCCTATACTTTTTTTAAATTGTAATGCCCTATCAACATCAACCAGAATTTCAAATTCTTTGCCTTTAATTTTTATTCTTGCTTCAACATTAACCATATTCCTTTTATCTCAAATATTTTTTTAATTCTGCTTCTGAAACTCTTTTTAATTTTTTCTCCTTGATTGTAATATAACCAACATCAAATCTTTCCAATTCAAAATTCTTGCCTAAAATTTTCTTGAAAATTTTAAATCCCAATTTTATTGCATCTTCTATGCTTAAATTTTCAGAATATTCTTCTCTTAAAATTTCCTTAATTTTCTCATCATTCTCTCCTATTGCAGAAGCTTTATACCCAAAATAATTTCCAGTTACATCAGAAACAAACAACTTGCTAGAATTTCCTGAAATGCCAGTTACCATTATAGAAACTCCAAATGGTCTAGCACCTCCATACTGGGTAAATTGTTGTTTTATGTCAGATATCTCTTTTATTATACTTTCTACATCTATACCAGAATCATAAGTAACTCTATGTTGTTGTGCTAGCAACTGAGATCTTTCAATTAACATTCTTGCATCACTTAAAATTCCAGCTGCACTTCCCATAATATGCTCATCAATTTCATAAATTTTGTTTGCTGAATTCTCTACTATTAACTTATCTCTAGTTCTCCTGTCTGAAATTATCAAAACCCCATCTTTGCAAGAAAATCCAATACTAGCTGAACCCAATCTTACTGTTTTTTCTGCATACTCTACTTGTAATAGATGTCCATCAGGAGAGAACATAATCGCAGCTCTATCATAGCCCATTACCTGATTTTGCATTTCCATTGGCATATCCATTTTAAATTCCCTTTATATTTTTATTAAATTTCATCATTCTAAAAAGAGGTAATCTCCTAATTATTATTTTCCTCTCAACTTTAATCAGAAATAATTAAGGTTTTTAAAGATTGCGGTTTTGGCTTCCAGATTTTATCTTCTCAACCCTTTTAATGTCCCAGAAACTCTTTTCACAGAAATTCCAGCCAAAAGCAAGCCTGCTTTTATTTTGTCAACTTCACTTCTATTTACAGCAAGAACATTTCCTGAAATAAAAACAGGAGCAGCCTTGCTATAACTTAAAATGCCAACATAATCCAAAATTGCCTTCTCCACTTCTTCTTTTCCTGCTTCAACTAACAAATATCTTTTATTTTCTCTCATACTTGGCTTTAAACTTTTTTCTTTTTTTCGTTTCATATTAAGTTTCTTTTCTTCTAAATTTTTAAGCAAAAGGTTTTTAAATATCTTTATATTAACTTAATTGTGGGTAAGGCCAAGTTTGGCTGTGTACCGGAATGGTACACATCATGACCAGCTTGGGTTCACTTTTATCAATCTGTCGCTTCCTTTTCTTCATTTCTGTTTATCCAAATCCTAATAAACTACATTCAATTTCCTCTGTACTAAATGTTCTAGTAGTACGATTTAAAATAGTATTTCTGTAACATTTACAAAATACAGAAAAGCCAAGACAGAATTTATTATGTTCCTCTGGAAGTGAGGCTAAAGGTGCCCATTCAAATCCTAAACACATACATTTTTTATTATTTATGCCATCACCTCTAATTCTTGATGTGTAAGATAATTTTGGATATAAAAATATTATTAATACAATCAAAATGATAAAAACAATTGTTACTATTTTCAACCAACTTTTCATTTTCCAATTAAGCAACTGTAATATTTAAAGCTTGTTCTGAAATATCATTAATTTTTGCTTTAACATAATTGCTTTCTAAAGCAAAACCCAAACCTTCTGCTCCCCCTATCTTAAAATTATTAATCCCTATTACCTCTCCTTCTTTGTTTATTAAAGGCCCACCTGAATTTCCTGGATTTAAAGAAACATCTGTTTGTATATATCCTACCAGATTATTAAACTCTCTATGGACAGCAGAAACAATTCCCTCTGAAACAGAAAAACTTAAACCATATGGATTTCCCACAGCTATAACTTTCTCTCCTACTTTAATATTATTAGAATCTGCAAATCTCAAATAATTATAACTACCAGGAATTTTCAATAAAGCAACATCTAAATCAGAATCATAGCCAATTAATTCAGCATTTCTCAACTCATTATTATAAGTCAAGGCTTTAGCATACCTTGCATTATACAAAACATGCGCATTAGTTACTATATATCCTCCTGAATTAATTATGAAACCAGAACCTTGGCTTACATCTGTTTTTATACTGACAACAGATTTTACTGCTGATTCAATTATCCCTGAAAAATCCGAGCTAGTTGCTGCTTTCAATTTGCTTAATTGACTTGATAAATCTTCTTTTGTTTCTATTAAGCTAGAAGTTAATTGCTCAATTTGTCCCTGAGTTTGCATATAATTTTCATTTATTTTTTTATTTAACTCAGATTTTGTTGAATTCAAGTCAATTTTTAATTGCTTGATATTTAAACCCAAATACAAAAAAATTCCAAATTGAGATATAAGCAAGATAATTATCAAAACAAAAAATAAATTTTCTTTTTTCATGTTAAAAATCCTCCAGATTTTTAATCACTTCAAAATCTTTATGATTTTGATAGTGCTCAGAAATTCTAATTTCAGTCAGAATTTCTGACAGGCAGAAAAATTTATTTTTCTTCATTTTTCAATACATTTATTTTCTTTACACACACAACTTATTTCCTTGCAATTATATAAAGCTATACATATAATATTTTTTTCACATTTTTCTAATTTAGATTTCCAATAAGTTGAATTTTCCTTTGGCATACAAACTTCATTACCCCCCATATTACAGCTACAGCAAGTTGTTTGTTGAAAAATGCAATCTTCATCTTTGGAACATTCCCCTGATTTCCCCTGTTTTTCTTTTTTCTGAATAATTATCAAAACAAAAACAAGCAAAACTGCAACTATAATTATAGCTACTAACAGTTTTTTATTATGTTTTATTTTTACCATATCAAAAACCTCCGGTTTTTGGGATGCTCAAAATTTTTAATTTTGACATGTTTAAATTAAAGAAAACAGCTTTTTATATTTTCTCTTAGCTTAACAAATTTCTAATTGATAACTTATTTAAACTATGTTTTTTATTATTTATTATAAAAGATGAGAATTTTTACAATAGGTGGGTATAGTGAAGTAGGCAAGAATATGACTGCTGTTGAAGTCGGAGAAGATGTTTTTATTTTTGATTCTGGTTTGTATTTGCCGCCAATAGTTGAATTAGAAGAATCAGAAAGGCAAAATTTGATGAATGAAAAAAGATTAAGGGCAATAAAAGCAATTCCAGAAGACACAATTTTAGATAAATTAGATTTAAGAAGAAAAGTCAGAGCAATTTTAATAGGACATGCCCATCTTGACCATGTTGGTGCTGTTCCTTATTTAGCAGGAAGATACAATGCAGATATAGTAGGAACACCATTTACTGTAGCAGTACTAAAAACTTTAATAAGCGATGAAAATGTAAATCTTAATAACCAGATAAAAGAAATACAACCCAATTCTTCATATACAATAAAAGGCAAGAAAAATTATCAAGCAGATTTTATAAATATAACTCATTCTACTTTACAATGTTCTATGATTGCTTTACATACAGACGAAGGAGTAATTTTGTACGCAAATGACTTTAAATTTGATAATTCTCCTCAACTAGGAAAAAAACCAAATTACGATGCCTTAAAATCTATAGCTAAAAAAGGAGTTAAAGCATTAATTGTAGAAAGTTTATATGCCTCAGACGAAAGAAAAACTCCAAGCGAAAAAGTAGCTAGATCATTATTAGAGGATGTTATGTTAACAACAGATAATGAGAATGCCGGAATAATAGCTACAACTTTTTCTTCTCATATTGCAAGATTAAAAAGCATAGTTGACTTCGGCAAGAAATTAAATAGAAAAATAGTTTTTGTAGGAAGAAGTTTAAGTAAATATGTTTCTGCTGCTATTAGAACTAAACTCTGTCCATTCCAAAAAGATATTTCTTTACTTTCATATAGAAATCAAATTGAAAGTATGTTGAAAAAAATAAATAAAAATAAATCCCAATATTTAGTGGTATGTACAGGACATCAAGGTGAGCCTGGTTCAGTATTAGACAGAATATCGAGAAATGAAACTTCTCTGCTTCTTTCGCCAAGAGACCATGTAATTTTCTCTTCAAAAACAATTCCAGCTGAAATAAATATAGCAAATAAATCACAAATAGACAAAAAATTAAAACATATGGGTGTAAGAATTTTTAATGAAGTTCATGTAAGTGGGCATGCTGGCCGTGAGGATTTAAGAGATTTTATAAATATGATTTCTCCGCAACAAATAATTCCTGCTCATGGAGACATGCAAAAGCTATCTGCCTTAGCCGAATTAGCTTCTGAACTTGGCTACAAGTTAGGAAAAGACTGTCATATTTCGCAAGATTTAAATAAAATTGAGGTTTAGTAAAAAAAGAAAAAGAGGCGAAATGGAAAAACCAGAAATTATTGCAGGAATAAAGCAGGCAATTGAAAGAGGATATAGTTTAGAACAAGCTAAAAAGAGCTTTCTAAATGCAGGCTATAATCCCAAAGATGTAGAAGATTCCTCAAGAGCTTTAGGAGGAATTTCAACAAAAATCCCAACTATTCCTCAATTTTCAACCACAACATCCATTATTCAGCAAAATCAGATTATAACTAGAGAAAAACCAAAAAGAAGATGGTTGATTATTTTAGTAATTATTTTAGCATTACTTTTTCTCGCACTCTTAGGAGTTTTGTCAGGTTTAATTTTCTACCCAGACAAGACAAAAGAAATTATAACAAGAATTCTTCCTTTCTTGAAAATCTAAACTCTACTTCTGCCTAGCATGCCAGTAGACAATACCAGCAAAAGTTAATCCAGTTAGGATAATAACAATTATATTAACAATATTTTTATCTAAAGAAATTAAAGCAGTTTTCAAAGCAAAAATACAAAAAACATATAAAACAAAATAAAACACAATTATGCTCAAAACCTTATAGTAGAGTATGTTACTTTCCTCAATTAAATCTCTCAAATAAACAGCAATAGCAAATCCTGCAGCAATTAATAACAAAGCTCCAACTAAAGCAGGAATTATAGTTAAAATAGAAGTAAGCCAGTTTGTAAGTTCAGGAATCTCAAGCTGTTTTAAAGCAAGACTTAAGAAGAGAATATAAATACTCCATTTTATAATAGAAACAAAAAGTTCAATAAAGCTTTGTCTTACTATTTTCTGCAAATTTGCCTTTTCAATAAGTTTTTTCAATATAAATTTTATAAGAATTCCTATTAAAATTCCAGCTATTAAAAATATAACAGCTTGGATTATATTTATCAAAAAAACTCTCCAATTTCCTATTACAAACTCCTGTAGAAACCAAGCCAATAGGTTAACCATGCTTTATATAAGAATTTACAGATTATAAACTTTTTTGTTCTATCTACTTTACCACAACTATTCTTTTAAATTGATTATCATATTTTTAATCATGAAATTTGCTCATCTTGCAGACATACATTTAGGAAGTTGGAGGCAGCCAGAATTACAGCAACTGAACTTAGAAAGTTTTAAAAAAACTATAGATATATGTATAAAAGAAAAGGTAGATTTTGTTTTAGTTGCAGGTGATTTATTTGATTCGGCATATCCTGCAATAGAAGTTTTAGAGTCTGCATTCGAACATCTTAAGAGATTGAAAGATTCTGGAATAAATTGTTACATAATAGCAGGAAGTCATGATTATTCTGCATCAGGCAAGACTTTTTTGAATGTATTGGAAAAAGCGGGTTTCTGCAAAAACATTCACCAAGCAGAAGAAAAAGAAGGCGTAATTTTTTTGAACCCAGTAATTTACAAAAATGTAGCTTTATATGGCTACCCTGGAAAAAAATCTGGATTAGAAGTTCAGGAGCTGAAAAAAGTCAAGTTGCAGGATTCTCCTGGCATGTTTAAAGTTTTAGCTTTACATACTTGCATAGAAAATGCGATAGGTTCTCTACCTATAAATTTTATAAAAGAGTCAGAATTGCCAAAAGCAGATTACTATGCTTTAGGACATTTACACATAGATTATTCTCAAGATAATTTTGTTTATGCAGGCCCGATATTTCCAGCAAACTTTCAGGAATTAGAAGAACTGAAACATGGCGGCTTTTATATAGTTGAAACAAGCCCTTTCAAATTTAAAAAAATAGAAATAAAACTTAAAGATATAGAATTAGTTGATTTAGAAATTTTTTCTGCATTAGACGCAACAGAAAAAATTTTAGCGGAGCTAAAAAAAAGAAATCTGCAGAATAAAATAATTCTGCTGAGAATTTCAGGTAAGCTGAAACAAGGCAAATCCACAGATATTGACTTTAAAGCAATAGAAAATTTTTCTAGGGAAAAAGAAGCCTATGTTTTATTAAAATCTATATCTAAATTAATTTCAGAAGAAGAAAAAATAGATATAGAAATAGAAGATATAGACAAGTTGGAAGAAGAAATTATAAAAAAATATACAGAAAAGAAAAAATCAAAATTTGACTCTTTTATTTTTCCTTTAATTAACGCTCTTTCAATAGAGAAACAAGAAGATGAAACTTCTTCTACATTTCATTCTCGGCTTATGTCAGAGCTAAAAAAAACCCTGAACTTACAAGAAGATATAAAATGATAATCAAAAATATAAAATTAAAAAATATAAGAAGTTTTGAAAACGCAAGCATAGATTTTCCCTTGGGCTCTACTGTTTTGTCTGGTGATATAGGAAGTGGAAAAACATCTGTTTTGCTAGCAATAGAATTTGCTTTATTTGGCTTACAGCCAGGTCAGAGAGGTTCTGGCTTACTAAGAAATGGCAAAAACGAAGGCTCTGTAACATTAGAAATAGAAATAGATGGCAAACCAATAATTTTAGAAAGAGGCCTGGAAAGAAAAAAGTCAGTAAACCAGAGTTATACAGAATTAACAATTAACAATTTAAAAGAAGAGATATCAATAACAGAACTAAAAAATAAAGTTTTATCTTTGCTTAATTATCCAAAAGAGTTTATTAAAAAAACAAATTTGCTTTATAGGTTTACAGTCTATACCCCCCAAGAAGATATGAAGCAAATTATTTTAGAAAATCCAGAAACAAGATTAGACACATTAAGACATATCTTTGGAATAGACAAATACAAAAGAATTAATGAAAATACAGCCCTATTTACAATGAAGTTAAGAGAGCAAATAAGAAATTACGAGGGACAAATAAAAGATTTTCCTGAACTTGAAAAAAAACTTGAGGAGAAAAAAGTTTTAGTGAAAGATATTGAACAGAAAATTGAATTTCTGGAAAATGAAGTTAAAGAAAAAAAAGAACTAAGACAGAAAGCAGAAGAAAAACTGAAAGAGTTGGAGAGCAAGATAGAAGAAAAAGAAAGATACGAAAGAGAAGAAGAAAAAACTAAAATTATGCTGCTTGGAAAAAAAGAGCTTTCAAGTGAAAAAGAAAAAGAGATTTTTTTGCTGAAGAAACAGATACAGGATTTAGAAAAAACAAGTTTCAAGCCAGAAGCTTTAGAGGAAATAGAAAAACAAATAGAGCTTGCGAAAAAAGCAGAGGATGAAAAAAATAAATTATATTTGGAGATTTTCAGCAAAATTAAATCTTTAAACTCAAGAATTTATGAGCAAGAAAAATTAAAAGAACAAATTTCTGTTTTAAAATTATGTCCTACTTGCTTGCAGGATGTTCCAGAAGATTATAAAAGCAATATAAAAAGAAAATTTTCAGAGGAAATTGAAAAAGCTATAAAAGAAGTTCTTTTTCTTGAAAAAGAAAAAGAGAACTTAACAAAAGAAATTAATGAGACTAAAAAAAATCTTGAGGAATTAAGAAAAAAACTAGATGAACTTAGAACAATAAAAATCAGGCTTGAAGGAATAAAAGAAAAGCAGATTAAGCTTCAAGAAATTGAGAAATTAAAGCTTGCATCAGAAAAAGATGTATTATTCCTAGAAAAACAGATAGAAAACTTGAAAGAAGCATCTTCCTTGCTTAAAAAATATGAAGCAATTTACGAGCAGGCAGAAAAAGAACTGAAAGAAGCAGAAAAGGCTGAAAAAGCAAAAGAAATTGAGTTTGCTTCAAAAGAAAAAGAAAAAGAATTAACTTTAATTTTGATAGAAGAAATAAAAAAAGAAATTTCTTTTAAGGAAGAAATAAAGAAAAAACTTTTATATATCCAAGAGCTTGAAGATTTTCTTTCAACTTCTTTTCTTGCAATGATAAGCTTTACAGAAAGAAATATTATGTTGAAATTAAGAGAAGAATTTTCTAAACTATTTAATGAGTGGTTTAATATTCTTGTTCCAGAAATATTTGCAGTCAGATTAGATGAAGACTTTACACCAGTTATAGAACAGCAAGAATTTCAACTTGATTATTCTTTTTTATCAGGAGGCGAGAGAACTGCTATTGCTTTAGCTTATAGGCTTGCTTTAAATCAGGTTATTAACTCCATGCTTTCAAGAATTAAAACTAGAGATTTAGTAATATTAGATGAGCCAACAGATGGCTTTTCAGAACAGCAGCTTGATAAAATGAGAGATGTTTTAAATGAGCTAAAAGTTAAGCAGTTAATTATAGTAAGTCATGAATCAAAAATAGAATCTTTTGTAGAAAGTATAATCAAGTTCAGAAAAGTTGAAGGCATAACTAAAGTTGAGGCGTAAAATGAAACTAGAAGTTCCTTTTTATTTGCAAACAACAAAAATGAATTGTGGTCCTATAGCTTTAAAAATGGCCTTGGAATTTTTAGGAGAAAAATATTCTATTGAAGAAATGGAAGAGATAACAGGTATAAAAAAAGGCAAGTCTTTGTCTACCATAAAACTTGTTATAGCATCAAAGAAGCTGGGATTTAAAACAAAATTTTATTCCAAACACATCAACTTTAACCCAGAAAATCTCAAGTTAGATTTTTATAAAAAATATGGTATATTAAATCAATCAGAAATCTCCAAGGCATTAGAAGAAGCCAAAGAATTGGGAATAGAACTCTATGAAAAAACTCTTACTATTCCAGAAATTATAGATAACATACAAGAAGATAGAGTCATAATAATTTTATTAAATTGGAATATAATTAAAGGGACAGAAGGTTATCAAGGGCATTTTGTTCCTGTTGTAGGATATGACTCAGAAAACATTTATGTTCATAATCACGACTTTTTGAATCCAACAGCTTTTTTACCAATTAAAAAGGAATTGTTTGAAATCGCAAGAAAATCCACTGGAACAGATGAAGATATATTGGTTATTTACAGAAAATTTGAGGCGTAAGATTTATAAATACTCTAATCATAACAAAATTATAAGTTCTCAGATAATTGATAGACTTTTTAAAAATGAATAAAGTAAATCAGGGGAAGATTAAGCGAAAGAAACCGGAGGTGTCTTCGCATGGATGAAGAAATAAAAAATTCTGTATTGAAAACAGGCACAAGCATAGTTGGAATTGTGTGCAAAGACGGCATAGTCATGGCAGGAGACAGAAAAGTAACTTTAGGTGGGCAGATTGTTGTTTCTAAAAATGAGCAAAAAGTAATTCAGATTAATGACTATATTGTTGCATCCTTTACTGGCAATGCTTCTGATGCTCAGATGCTCCAAAAAGTTATAGCAGCTGAGTTAAGATTAAAACATTTAAGAAGTAAAACAAGGCCAACAGTAAAAGAATCTGCAAATTTGCTTACAATGCTTACTTTTAGAAATATAAGACAGTTTTCAACAATTCCTTCAATAGCAGGAACATTAGTTGCTGGTTTTAATGAAGACGGAAGTTGCGAGTTATACACAATAGAGCCAGCCGGTAGCATTATGAAAGTAGAAGACTATGATGCAAATCTTGGTTCAGGAATGCCTTATATGTTGGGTTTATTAGAAAGACAATATAAAAAAGACATGACAATCAAAGAAGGTGTTAATCTAGCTATAGAAGCTTTGAAATCCTCAACACAAAGAGACACAGCAAGTGGCTCAGGAATTGATGTATTTGCTATAACAAAAGAAGGCATAAAGCACGAAATAAAGCAGACAATAGAAGCAACATACAAAGAAGAAAAATAAGTTCTTAATTTGAAAAAATAATTTAAGTAAAAATAGAAAAATAATAATAAACAAAAAAGAACAAAAAATAATAATGCTCAAAAGATTCAAACCAAAAAAAGCAGTTTGAATTTTTCTTATTAAATCAAAAATGCAAAATGAAACAAATGAAAGGAAAACTTCAAAATCAAAAGATTTTGACAGTGCTCAGAAATTCGAACGAACAGAGAGAATTTCTGACATGTGTGAGAGAAAACCATAGGTGTTCTTCAAATGACTGATATTCTAAAAACTATTCAGAATGAACTGCCAAAATGTATTTCTGAAGCAAATTTTGAAGGAGCAAATATTGTCTTGTACACAGAAGACAGAGAATTTTTCTTAGAAGGAGAAAGCAAGATTAAAGGAGTAGTAGATAAAATAAAAAAAAGAATTGAGTTAAGAGCAGAGGAAAAAATTTTAGAAAGCCAGGAAACAACAGAAAAAATTATTCGCGAGTTAGTTCCAGCAGAAGCTGAAATAACAAACATAATTTTTGATATTCAAAGGAGTATAGTGGTAATAGAAGCTAAAAAACCCGGCTTAGTTATAGGCAAAGGAGGGAGTGTCTTGCAAGAAATAAAAAGAAAAACTTTTTGGATACCTCAAATTCAAAGAAGTCCAGCAATACAAAGCAAAATAACAGAAAACATTCGTTCTGTTCTTTATCTCAACAATAATTACAGAAGGAAATTTTTAAATTCAATTGGAAAAAAAATTTACAAAGAATGGAATCCAGAAAAAGTGAAAGAGTGGGTTAGATTAACTTTCTTAGGAGGAGCAAGACAAGTTGGAAGAAGTTGCTTGCTTTTACATACACCAGAATCTAAAATTTTACTTGACTGCGGAATAGATGTTGCTGCTTCTAACTCAGATAAATTTCCTTTTTTTGATGTTTCAGAGTTTGATATAAATCAAATAGATGCTGTAATAGTAAGTCATGCCCACCTCGACCACGTTGGGGTTGTTCCTTACTTATACAAAATGGGATATAAAGGACCAGTTTATTTAACAACTCCTACTATGGATATTGCTTCCTTATTAGCTTTAGATTTTATTGGAGTGGCATACAAAAAAGCAACAACCCCTTTATTTTCTTCAACAGACATAAAAGAAATGGTAAAACATTCTATTTGTCTGAATTATAATGAAGTTACAGATATAACTCCTGATGTAAGGCTTACTTTCTATAATGCTGGCCATTGTCTTGGATGTGTAACTTCTGATACTTTAATAGTTCTAGCAGACGGAAGCGTAAAAGAAATAAGAGAAGTTGTAGGTAAGCCTAACCCAACACCTGTTCAACCTCTTTCTATGAATTCTGAGCTAAAAATAGTCCCGTCACAAGGAATTGCATTTAAAAAGATTTATAATGCCCATCTTTATAATATAAAAACTGCTGTTGGTTCATTAATTACAACCCCAGAACATCCGTTTTTTACTATTAAAAATTCTGAAATTAAAGAAAAAAGAGTTGATGAATTAATTGATGGTGATTATATTGCTGTTCCAAAAAGAATAAATATAAATGGCAAAACCCAAAAACTTAGAGCTGATTTTCAAGGCTCTGCTCATAATACAAAACATATAAAAATACAAAAGAGAACTTCCCCAAAACTTATGCAATTAATTGGTTATTTATTAGGTGATGGTTGCAGGATAATACCTAAACCAAAAGGGAGAAGAAAACAATCAATAACTATTACTCTAACAGATAAAAACGTCCCAAATCTTTATAGATATGAAAATTTGATCGAAGGGCTTTTTGGAATCAAAGGAAAAATAATTAAAACAGGGAAAAAAAGATACGAACTTTTAGTATATTCTACAGAGTTTGCCAGATTTCTAGAATTAAATTTTCCAGGAATTTTAGAATATTCTCCTAAAAGAAAAATACCACAAATAATTTGCAAATCAACAAATGAGGATGTTGCTAAATTTCTAAGAGGATTATTTGACGCAGAATCCTCTGTTGGCAAAGATAAAATTGAAATAGGTTTAACAAGTAAAAATATAATAGAAATTATTAAAATATTTCTGCTAAGATTAGGAATACTCTCCCAACAAAGTGAAAAAGAACAATCTGGTATTGGTAAAAATAAAGTGTATAGGTTGGTTATAACAGACAGAGAAAGCGTTGATAAATTTTCTAGTTTGGTCGGGTTCTCTGACGAAAATAAAAAAGAAAAGTTAAATGCCTTGAAAAATAGTCCACGACATCCTAAAATGAAATCAATGCGAGGGATTCCAAATATACACCAAGAATTAAGGTATATTAGAAAGAAATTAAGACTTAGTAGAAGAGATTTTGAAGTTACTATAAAACATTATGAATCTGGTAAACATAAAATAAGTATAGAAGGTCTCAGATTAGTTATGAATAGATTCGAACAACGTTTAAGAGAGATTGGTCAGCTTAAAAAAAATTTTAGCAAGCATGATTTATGGAAAATAAAAGATATGTTAAGAACCAGCATATATAAGATAGGAAAGGCAACAAAAATTTCTCCGCAAATTATTCATTACAGAATGAAAAAAACAAAAAGAGCAGATGAAATAGAAACTATTAAAAACATTTTATTAAAAGATTTAGATGATATATTAAATGATAAAAAATTGCACAATTATTTAAATTTTTTGAAATTAATCTATAAGGGAGAGATAGGGTGGGAGAAAATAAAAATTCATAAAATAAAGAACAATTATGGAGAAGTATATGATCTTTCTATACCGGAACATCAAAGCTTTATCACTAATGGTATAATCTCTCATAACTCAGCTATGATTCATCTCAATATAGGAAATGGTTTGCATAATCTGCTTTATACAGGAGACTTTAAATTCGGAAAAACAAGATTGCTAGACCCAGCAAGCATAATATTTCCAAGATTAGAAACAGCTATAATAGAATCAACTTATGGAGGCAGAGAAAATGTCTTGCCTTCAAGGCAAGAGTCAGAAGAACAGCTAATAGAAACAATTAGAAAAACAATCGAGAGACAAGGAAAAATTTTAATTCCTGAATTAGGTTTAGGTAGAGCACAAGAAACAATGTTGATAATAGAAGATGCAATAAATCAAGGCAAGCTGCCTAAAATTAATGTATACATAGACGGAATGATTTGGGATATTAATGCGATTCATACAGCTTATCCAGATTTTTTATCAGGGAATGTCAGGAATTTAATTTTTCAAGACAAAAACCCATTTGTTTCTGAATTATTCCAAAGAGTTGGTTCTAGTCAAGAAAGAAAACAGGTTATTGAAGGTCCAAGCTGTGTTGTTTTAGCAACTTCAGGAATGCTAGTAGGAGGAGCTTCTGTAGAATATTTCAAGGAATTTGCAGGAAACAAAAGAAACAGCATAATTTTTGTTTGTTATCAAGGAGTTGGTTCTTTAGGAAGGCAAATACAAGATGGCTTGAAAGAAGTAAAAATGAGTACTGATGGCAAGGAAGAGGATGTGAAAGTTAATTTAGAAGTTAATACTATAGATGGCTTAACAGCACATTCAGGAAGAAATCAGTTACTAGCTTTCATAAACAAATGCCAGCCAAAACCTAAGCGAGTAATAATCAATCACGGAGAAGTTTCTAGATCTTTGGATTTAGCTTCAACTATATATAAATTAAATAGAATTGAAACTTCTGTCCCAAGAAACTTAGAGACAATTAGGATTAGATAATTTTCTGAAGAAATTAAAAAACTATTAATTATATGCAAGTACACTCATCATAATATCTTATATAATAAGGATCTGGACAAATATATTCTGAAGGAAAACTAGGACCATGTTCTGATAGGTTATATTTTGGGAAATCTTCCTGATTTTTAAGAGAACAGTTTCTCTTTTCAGGATATTGTGCTTTAATCAAAGTTTCAACTTCATAATACTTAGAAGGACCAAAATTTCCAAAAACACTAACATTATTTTTCTTATCTTCTGTTGAAATAGAAATTTGAGTCGCACTTCCTCCAGCATAATTTTTAGCCATTGAAGAATAGTCTCCAGTCCAATTGAAAAATCCTTTATCTTTTATTTGGGTATATAATGCCAAAAGCTCATCATAAGATATTTGTTCATAAAACTTTGGTTTAGGATTGTCTAATCTATTCATCCAATAATCACTACTACTTATCCAAATATATTTTCCAGAATTGTTGATTATGTATAAATCAGAATATCCAAAACCAGGTTTATCTGAAAAATATTTTATTTCTATAACTTTCTCAGAAGAGCCTTTTATTAATTCTTTTTTTATTAAAAATCCAGCACCAATAACGACTCCAATTATGAAAAATATTATTACTATTAAAATAGCTTTCTTCATGTTTTATATATGATTTCTTACTTTATAAGTTTATCTTGCTTCTTCAGAATTAGATAAATTAATTCTCTTGCAAATTCTAAATCCCTTTCGATACTTTTAAATATCTTCTAATTATATATCCTCTAAGGAGTAGAGAGAAAATGGAAAAGAAAGACACTTTTATGTATGATGAAGACTTAGACAGATTAATGATATTCAACAACATTAAAGATGACGAAAAAGTTTGTGGCAGTGTTCATATTCTTAATTTGATTTTAGATATAACTACAAAAAATAGGATTGCAAATATAGAGATAAGAAATGTTTCTGATTATCTAAGGTCAATCGAAAAAAACCCAAGTATTCTCAAGATGTTGAATAGTGCCAAGATAAAAATAACACAGGTAAGGGGGGGATTTCTTATACAAATCTTATTAGTTGGTTTAAACAAAATAGAAAAAATTCCTTATACAATACCAACTAAAGAAAAAATATTAATTACTGCTTAAATTTTTTAAATCTATAATCCAATTTTCTTTTGTATTCTATCAAATGAATTATTAATAGAGTATTCTCTTTTGGGACTGTTCCTACTGAAAATGTTGTATTGTTACTTATTCTATAAAAAAGTTCATATCCTAAATCTCCTTTTTTCAATTTCTCTATCTCTATAGCAACCACTTTGTCAAATTGTGGAAAAATCTTATCAAATTTTTCTTCAGAAATACCTTTTCTTAACAATCCTGTTTTATACCAGTCACTAAAAATAATTTTTTTGCCTTTAATCTTTTCTTCGATGATTTTGCCTATCTCTTGTTTATCCTCAATTATCTTCACTTCTTTTTCTGTCATAGACTATACAACAAATAAGATAATATAAACTTAATTGAATAATTATACAATCTAAAAAACAGCAAACCTGTTTTTCTCAAGATTTAAAAACTCTTTTTTATTTATATTTTATTGAAGGAGGTTGATGGTTAAGGAACCATCGGTGCCTTACCTATGAAACATAACATAAAAATCACAATTATCTTGCTTGCAATGTTTTTAGTTACTCAGCTAATTGGATTAGCTGTGATAAACGCTTATTCTCCAAAAACCAAACTTGTTTTCAATGAGACAACAGGACAATATGAAAACGCAACCATAAAACTAGAATTGCCTTATGGTTTAGAACCTCCTGAAATGAAGCCGGAAATTTCAATAACAACCATAATTATAGCTATGTTAATAGCAATAATTTTAATTTTCCTTTTAATGAAAATAAAAGCAACTATTTTTCTTAGAATTTGGTTTTTCATTGTTGTTATTATTGCATTATCTATAACTTTTAATGCAGGATTAATGAAACTTCCTTATTCCCATTATCTTGTTTTAGTTCTTGCTGTCCCACTTGCAATTTACAAAATTTTCAAAAGAAACTTGTTAGTTCATAATTTAACTGAACTGCTTATATACCCGGGAATTGCAGCTGTTTTTGTTCCTATTTTGAATATTTGGACTATTATTTTGCTTTTACTTTTAATTTCAGTTTATGATATCTGGGCAGTATGGCATTCTGGATTTATGCAGAAAATGGCAAAATTCCAGATTAATGAGGTTAAAGTTTTTGGAGGGTTTTTTATTCCTTATGTTTCAAAAAAAGTTAGATTGCAATTAGAGAAAATGAAAAATATGCCTTCTAAACTTAGACAGAAAGCTAAAAAAATTAAAGTAAATCTTGCAATTTTAGGCGGAGGAGATGTTGTTTTTCCTATAATTTTAGCAGGAGTTGTTTTAAGAAGTCTTGGCTTGATGCCAGCTTTAATTATCTCTTTATTTGCTACTCTTTCCTTATTTTTCTTGTTTATAGCAGCTAAAAAAGGCAAGTTTTATCCTGCCATGCCTTTTATTACAACAGGCTGTTTAGTTGGATTAGCTGTGGCTTTGATTATTTTTTAGCCTCTTACTTCTATAATGTATTAACTTATAAGAAGTAACAAAATAGAAAGATTTATAAAGCAATTTACCTGAATATAAGTAGTAAATTTGAGGTGTTCAGCCTCAGACTGATTTCTGAGATAAAATAAAAATGACAGAGCAACAAGATACATTTTATGGAATAATATTTATATCAGATGGAAGAGTTTTAACCTCTCAAGGATTTGCTTCAACAACAACTTATTTATGTCTTTTAGAAATACTCAGAGACAAAGAAATACTGTATAAAAATAGATATTTATCTATTAACCAATTAGACACTTTTACTAGCATAGCTACAGAAATTGGAAGAAAAGAAGCAGATATGGCTATGAGGGATAAAATTGAAGGGTTATTGAAAAAACTTGAAGGAGCCCAAAAATGATAATTAAACCAGAATTAGTAAACAAAATAAAGAATTACTTCAATTTGAATATTTATGAAACTAAAGTTTGGCTAGCTTTAATTTCTAAGGGAATAGCTTCAGCAGGAGAAATAGCTGAAATGAGTGGAGTCCCAAGAAGCAGAACTTATGACGTATTAGAAAGTTTAGAAAAACAAGGATTTGCTCTTGCTAAGATAGGAAAGCCAACTAAATATATAGTAGTTAAACCAACCCATGTTCTAGAAAAACTGAAAAAAAATGCAGTTCAATTAGCAGAGGAAAAAGTTAAAATTCTAGAAACTTTAAAAGAAACTAAAGAATATGCAGAACTAGAAGCTTTACATAACTCAACAACTTCTGAAATAAAAAGAGAAGAAATATCAGGAGCAATAAAAGGCAGAACAAATATATTAAGTCATGCTCGTGAATTATTGGAAAATGCAGAAAAAGAAGTTATAATCTGTATGCCTGCTTCTGAACTAATAGAAAAACTAAGAATATTTAACGGATTATTTTCAAGATTGAAAAAAGAAGGAATAACAATAAAGCTAACATTAAGGGGAACAGATGAGGAATTAAAAAAAATCTCTCAAAGATACAACATAAATCCACAAAGAACAAACTTAAATAGCAAGTTTTTCATAATAGACAGAAAACAAATTTTATTTTCATTAACTCAAGGTAATGAAGAACAAGAAATAGCAGTCTGGTTAAATTCAGATTTCTTTTCTTCTGCTATAGCTTCTTTATTCGAATTAAGTTTAAGGCGAGCAAATTCCAACCGAACAGGATTGGATTTGCGAGGGAGATAAAAATGATACAAAGAAATAGAAAATTGCCCTACACCCCCGGGAGACAAGTTGATGTTCATGATTTACCTCAAGCTTCTAGTCAGATAGAAGTTCCAGAAATGAGAAAACCAAATACAAGCCCAGAAGATACTGTTGATGGTTTAGTAGAAAAATATTATTCAGTTTGTAAATAAACCAATAATACCCATATCTTTCATAACTGCTTTGTTCTTATTTTTAAAAGAATTTAAAAATCCTCTAATTTTTTGTATTTTTTCTCTTGCATAAACTCTTCTTTGCTTAATAAAAACATTTTTATGTTTTTTTCTGAAAGCAACTACATTCTCTACAGCATTAATAGGTGGCCCAACAAAAATAATTTCTTTTTTTGG
>Ga0210057_1004470_pt1 | contig 18554 bp, 17 predicted proteins | sample CryGeyCG2114_010_2_FD_183968 | JGI IMG/M metagenome (GOLD analysis project Ga0210057, IMG submission 183968) | Groundwater microbial communities from aquifer - Crystal Geyser CG10_big_fil_rev_8/21/14_0.10 (SPAdes) (version 2) | ecosystem: Environmental > Aquatic > Deep subsurface > Groundwater ...
TATAGAGCCTTGCTAGAGCATAGGTGGCAATATTACCAGCCGCAACCGTCATATCAGGAAGATTATCTCTTACATCCCCTACGGCTTTAATAACTTTTTTCATACCCCCATTTGCAACATCTATCAATATCATTTTTGCTCCTCGCCTACTATATTCAACCGCGTCATCAACTGCACTTGCCAAACCAACACTATAAACGGCATTCACATCGTCTGTTGAAAGACGTTCACAAATTGCTAGAGCACGATCTAGTTCACCACGGCTTCCTCTGGGAAGAGCGCTGATTGCTCCAATTCGATCAAGCTCTCTAGCCATTTGTTCTCCGGTAACCGTATCCATAGGCGCACTAATTATTGGAACCTGTAACTTAAATGGACCGAAATCAACCGCAAGAGACACATCGCCACGCGTATCTACTTCTGTGAACTGAGGCACAAGAAGCACGTTATCATATGTTAAAGACGAAGGGTGAGCACCAGTAATATCTGGCCATTGTTCTGTCTCTCCAAGTGCTTTATAGAATTCAGGTGGTTTGTATTCGCTCATTATAATTAAATATTCACTACTCCCACTCCATTGTAGCAGGGGGTTTGGTGGTGATATCATACACCACCCTGGAAATCTCTGGTATTTCATTCATTATTCTTGAAGAAATTGTCTGAAGTAGAGAATAAGGTAAGTTAGGCCAATCAGCGGTCATACGGTCTTTGGATACCAATGCCCGGATTGCCACAACTTCACCATATACTCTACCATCGCCTTTCACAGATGTACTACTTGCACCCGTTAACACGGCAAATGAGTGTAGTAATTTCTTATACCAACCAGCCTTTATCATTTCCTCAACAATAATCTCATCAGCTTTTCTCGTAATCTCAAGTCGAGCTGGTGTTACTTCCCCAATTATTCTAATTGCAAAACCAGGTCCAGGATGTGGTTGCTGGGTAATAAATCGTTGTGGAATTCTTATTTTTTTGGCAATAATGCGTACCTCATCTGTGTAGTATTCACGTATTGGTTCAACTAGCTCTAGCTGCATGTCTTCGGGCAAGCCACCTACATTATGATGCGACTTAATGTTAGCCGCATGCTTACTACCCTTGGATTCGATGACATCAGAATAGATAGTGCCTTGAACCAGGTATTTTGCCTCTGGATGCTTAAGCACCTCTTGTTGAAATAAATCTATATACAACTTTCCAATGATCTTCCGTTTTTCCTCAGGATCTGTTTTTCCTTTTAATGCATCAAGAAACAGTTTTTCTGTATCTAAAATAATTGGTTTAACACCAAGCTTATTGGTAAAAAAATCTTTAACCATCTCTACTGTTCCTTTTCTCATAAGTCCGTTATTAACATGGATAGGAATAAGATTCTTACCAATTGCTTTTGCTACTAGAGCAGCAGCAACAGTAGAGTCTAATCCTCCCGAAACCGCAGCAATTGCCTTAGCACCTCCAATTTGCTCTTTGATAGTCCGAATCAGCTGTTTTGTTGCCAGTCTACGCTTGCTAACAACAAGTCCACAGATCGATTCAATAAAATTACGCAATACAGTGGCCCCGCATACAGTATGCTCCACTTCTGGGTGAAACTGCACCCCATAAATACGTTTTTCTTCATTCATCATCGCCGCGGATTTAATTGTTTCAGAATGAGCGATAAAGCGAAATCCTTTAGGAGGACTAATTACAGTATCTCCATGGCTCATCCAGATCCTGGAATTAGCAGAAACTCCCTTAAATAGGGGACATGGTTGGTCAATAACTAAAGTTGCCGGACCATCCTCACGCTTGGTCCCTTTTTTTGTTTCTCCTCCTGGTAATAAATGAGCAGTTAATTGTTGTCCATAACAAATTCCCAAGATGGGTATACCCAGATTAAACACCCTCTTATCTATAGTTGGAGCATTTGGGGCATACACGCTTGCAGGTCCTCCAGAGAATATAATTCCCTTAGGCCGAAGGTTCTGAGCCTGCCGAAGGACTCTCTCTGGCTCAACAATTTCTACATCTACTCCCAAGTCGCGCACACGCCTACCAATTAAATGTGCTGTCTGACTCCCAAAATCTACTATTATTATCATTGGTAATTCTCTCCCGCATTGGTAACTAAAATATCATGGGGATGTCCCTCTGTTAATGATGCCTGAGTTATCTGAATAAATTTAGCCTTGTCTTGTAACTCAGGAATGTTTTTTGCTCCAACATAATACATACCAGACTTTACTCCACCAACAGCCTGGTCTGTTAGACTTTGCACTGTGCCTTTAACAGGAACCAAGCCCTCAACACCCTCTGCAACTAACACCCGATCTTTATAGCTTTTTCCATGATACTCATCTTCCGACTTAATCTTAGACCCTTCTTTCATAGCTCCAATTGATCCCATCCCTCTATATTCTTTAAACTTAAACTCTTTATCTCCATTCTTAAGAATACTCTTAAACCTTGCCGGCACATGTGCAGCTTTAAGTGTAACAACCTTACCTGGAGCTTCCTGACAAGAGGCAAAGTAGCTACCCATCATGACGCTGCTTGCGCCAGCTGCCAAAGCCTTAACCATATCACCTGAGTGCTGTATGCCCCCATCTGCAATTACGGGTACTCCATATTTTTTTGCAGCACTTACACAGTCAGCCACAGCACTAATCTGAGGAACACCCATTCCAGAGATAACTCTCGTCGTGCAGATAGCCCCAGGTCCCATTCCTACTCGCAGTCCATCAGCACCCGCCTCAATCAGTGCCTTAGCGCCCTCTGCCGTAGCAATGTTTCCTCCGATTACCTCAAGCTTTGGATATTTACTCTTTACATACTTTATAGTATCTATTATCCCTTTAGCATATCCATGTGCAGAGTCAACAATAATCACATCAACTCCAGATTTAACTAAAGCTCCCACCCTTTCTTTATATCCATTGCTTGCTCCAATAGCTGCACCCACGAGGTACCCCTCATATTTAACCTTCTTAATCTCTTTGGCTTGATCTAAAACTGTTAAGTTTCTATGAATAATCGCAATTCCTCCTAACCTCGCAAGTTCTATTGCGAGCCCACTCTCTGACACTGTATCCATCGGAGCTGCTACTAAAGGAAGAGCTAAGCTGATCTCTTTAGTTAGCTTAGTCTCAAGGCTAATATCTGCTCTACTAAAGTCTGAGTAGCCAGGCAATAGCAACACATCGTCATATGTTAAATATTGCTTGTTAATTAAGCTTTTCATTATTCCGTCGAAAGAGCGCTTGTATCAGAGCTAGTTCGTAGGGGATTATCTATTCCCCAGGTTTGTATATATCCAGTTGGCCTTTTTAATCCCCAAACTCCATCGCTGTATACCTCGGCCACTTGAGCCATAGTTAATGTATTTGGGTCTTTTGGTCCGCCATGAGCTAAACCTATCTTTAATTCATATAGTTCTTGTTCTGTCATAGCTAGTTTCTTTCTAAGAAATAATCTATCTGCTCTTTGTTGATTCCTAACTTCTCTAGATTACTTTTGATTTCTTCACTCTTTATGCCAGCTTGTTTCCATTTACTATTCAATTGCTCAATTGTATCTCTAATTTCATGGGGTAACACAATCCAGGCAGAAGTTTTTTCACCAAAATAATTAGGCGTAAAGGTGGATGCTGGTTTGGTAAATAGCGTTGCAGTTAAAATCATATCAGCTCCAGACCTTGCCAAATACTCTAGTGCTTCCTCTAATGTTCTACCAGTATCTGCAACATCGTCAAACACAAGAACTCTTTCTCCAGTTACAGAAATCGATAGAGGTTGTTTAAGTATAGGGGAGTCTGTAGTTTCTGCTACGTCTTTATAAAACTCATACTGAACTGAAGCAACATTTTTAACTCCCAGATAATCTGACATTGCTCTTGCCCAGGTCCACCCACTTTTGCCTAGGGCAACTATTCTATCTATCTGAGGTTTATCTTCGAGAATAGTTTTTGCAAGTTTGAAGCAAATTTGGCCGCATTCATCCCAAGTGGGAGTGAGGTATTGTTGTTCTTGGATAGTTACCACTACCATAACCCCTTTTATCATCCTTGTAATAATATGTCAACTAGAATATAATTCTTCCATGCAGGAATTCAAATACCGCAATATAACCGTATCCGGCAGAATTGCCACAGGAACCTCCACACTAGCAAAGAGTCTTGCCCGAACCCTTGGCTGGAAACGTATTAATGTAGGAGATCTTCAGCGAGAATTTGACCGCAAACGCGGTAAAAGTGAGCATTTTTCAGGATCCGACACCAGAACCGACGAGTGGGAAAAGGACATAGAGGCAATGACACAACAAAAGCTCACCAACAAAAGTAAACTTATCTATGAAGCTTGGCTCTCTGGCTTTGTTGCAAGAGAAATAAAAGGAGTCATGCGAATATTACTCGTTTGTGATGACGCATTACGTATAGACAGGCTCGTTAACAGAGACAACATGTCAGTTAATGAAGCCAAGAAGCAGATAGAGTCAAGAGAGAAAGGGAACATAAAAAAATGGCAAAAGCTTTATGGCAAATATGACTTCTGGGATCCTAAATACTACCAACTTGTGCTGGACACATACACCACCGGACCCAATGAGACGCTTGGTATTGTATTGGATAAGCTAGGTTACGACGGAAATTCCAAATAATCTATCTGTCGACTATTCAGGTTGACAAATTTACCTCAGTAATGTAAAAACTGACTGATGAAACAGGCAGTCATCGGCGCATTACTGGTTTTTGCTCTAATTACTCCCTTGGTGCTCAACGGGAGCGTAGAAACAACAATAGCTGAGGAGCTCCCCACATCAATGATGGCAACAACAGAAGCAGACCGATCAGACAATATGCAAGCTTCCCCACAGGCCCAACCCGTAGATAATCCGGACATTATGGTAATGGAGAGACTGCAAGAAAATACCGAATATATATTACCCTACCCTGGAATCCTACCCGATCACGCACTATATCCTTTAAAATTATTTCGAGATCGACTATTGGACATCTTTATCCGTGATCCTCAACGAAAAATAGAGTTTGATCTACTCATGGCGGATAAAAGGTTAAACATGGGAGTATTCTTAGCAGAAAAAGGTAAATATGAATTAGCTGCTGAAACTGTTTCTCAAGGGCAGGAGTTTTTTATTAAAGGAATCGATCTAATTGATAATTTGCGTAAACAAGATAAAAATCTCGTCACCAAGAGCACCATAGATACATATCAAATAGCTGCCAATAAACACTTACAGGTGCTGAAAATTATGGAAAATAGCGCCCCAGAGAATTTATTATCAGGATATAATAATTTAGTTGAAGAAGCCGAGGGTATTAGTCAAATGGTAACAGAGTTTACTAATTAGTAATACCTTAGACATAAGGTCCATACGGTGTATTTAGATTAAGTAAGTTATTCAAGACATCTGCCCAGATTTTCACTGCCACATATATTAGTTGTTCATTAGACCCTATAGTACTATTAGTAATAGTAGTTTAGGTTCAAAAGCATTTTTTGAGCACATCTGATATATTTTGTTTCATTGACACTGCCTAAATAATGTCTTACGCTTTAGCATGACACTACCCATAGTGCTTTGTCCATAAAAAAGACAAAGGATGGAAGGAAATAAATGATTTGTCCATTTTGCTCATTTGATCAAAGTAAGGTGCTCGAGACACGCGACTCACAAGAGTTGGTAATAACTCGTCGCAGGAGAGAATGTCTTGAGTGTAGTAAGCGCTACACAACATACGAACGAATAGAAACCGAGCCATTGATCGTAAAAAAGAAGGATGGACGCAGAGAACAGTTTGATAGAAATAAAGTGAGGGCAGGGGTTGTAAAGGCCTCTGAGCGAACGAAAGTTCCACACGACAAGATTGACGAAATAATCAACAAAGTCGAACAGCATCTTCGAAACGAAGACGCCGTAGAGATTGAGAGTGGAGAGATCGGAAATTTAATAGCAGATCAACTTAAAGAGATCGACAAAGTGGCTTATATACGCTTTGCATCGGTCTTTAAGAGATTTGTAGAAGTAGAAGAATTTCAAAAAGAATTAAAAAAAATATTATGAAACTAAAAGGAGTAAGCGAGAAAGTATTCTTAGATAGATACGCATTAAAAAGCAAAAAAGGTGACTCTATGGAGAATGACACCAGTCAGATGTGGCAGCGTGTTGCCAAAGGTATTGCAAAGGAAGAAAAGCCCTCCAAGAAAAAGCATTGGGAAAAGGAGTTTAATCGCGTAATGCAGGACTTCAAATATGTTCCTGGAGGTAGAGTATTGGCCGGCGCAGGAACCGGCTATGACGTTACTTACTATAATTGCTATGTAATTCCCAATCCACCAGATTCTAGAAACGGTATTTTAGAAAACTTAGGGCATATGGTTGAAATAATGGCCCATGGTGGGGGAGTAGGAGTTAATCTTTCTAGTCTTCGTCCCCGGGGAGCCAGAGTAAGTAAAGTCAATGGCTATTCTTCGGGTCCAGTCAACTGGGCAGAACTATACTCTGTCGCAACACATGACATTATTCAACAAGGTGGAAGTCGTCGTGGAGCACTAATGATCATGCTCTGGGATTGGCATCCAGATATACAGGAATTTATTAATGTAAAACGCGATCTAACGCGCATCCGTGGCGCTAACCTCTCTGTCTGTGTCTCAGATAAGTTTATGGAGGCAGTGAAAAACGATGAAGACTGGGAGTTTATCTACCCAGACATAAAAGATCCAAAATACGATAAGGAGTGGGATGGATATATGCAAGACTGGCTAGATAAAGGAGGGAAAGTTAATGTTCATGGAACAATTCCTGCTCGCGAACTCTGGGACCAAATTTGCCAAGCAGCATGGAACTCTGCAGAACCTGGAGTGGTATTCATGGAGCGTTATAATAAGTGGCACAATAACTACTACTTCAATCGTATCAACTGTGTTAATCCATGTGGTGAAGAGGGATTACCACCTTGGGGGGTATGTAATCTTGGATCAATAAATCTTGCTGCATTTGTTAATGAAGAAGGAGAAATAGATTACCCTCTCTTAGAAGACCATGTCAAAGTAGCAGTACGCTTTCAAGACAACGTTATTGACGGTGATGTATATATATTTGAAGGTATCCGCAAAGCTCAACTAGAAGGAGAGCGTCGAATAGGAATTGGAACAATGGGATTAGCAGATGCATTAATTAAGATGAAAATCCGCTACGGATCAGAAGAAGCACTTGTGGTTATAGATAAGCTATATAAGCTTATACGAGACGCAGCTTATGAAGCGTCAGCTGACCTAGCGGCAGAAAAAGGAGCTTTTCCAAAATTCCAGCGCAATAAATATTTAAATGCATACTTCATTAAAAAACTTCCTAAGCATATACGGGCAAAGATTAGTAAACACGGGGTTAGAAACTCAGTCATTCTAATGCAAGCTCCAACAGGTTCCACATCACTTATGGTAGGAGTATCATCGGGGATTGAACCAGTTTTTGAATTTTCCTTTACGCGTCGCGACCGATTAGGAGAGCATAAAATCTACCACCCACTATACGATAATTGGCGTAAAGATAATCCTGGAGTTGAACGCCCAGATTATTTTGTTTCAGCCGCAGACCTAACGCCACTTAATCATGTAAGAGTTCAAGCCGCAATTCAGAAGTACGTCGATGCCTCAATTTCAAAAACCGTAAATGCTCCGGCAGATTTTACGGTTGACGATGTTAAAGAGCTCTACTCAAAGGCCTATGAGTTGGGCTGCAAAGGAATAACTTTCATGCGAGAAGGATCACGCCCGGGAGTTCTTGAACGCGAGACAGATGCGCAAAAAAAGCAGGATAAGCCGGAGGCTTCACAAACCAACGGTATACACAAAGACACACCAACAATTACCCGCAGACCACTCGTGCTCCAAGGAGCAACCTACAAAATGCAGACACCAGTTGGTAAAAGCTTTATAACTGTCAATACAGACCCAGCAGGAGAGCCATCTGAAGTATTTATTAATATCGGTAAAGGAGGAACAGACATTTCAGCTATGGCTGAAGCAATGGGCAGACTTATCTCGCTAGTATTTCGCATGAATGCACCCGTAGGCGGAGAGGAAAGAGTACGTAGCGTGCTTTATCAGCTAGGGGGAATTGGTGGAAGGTCCAGTACAGGCTTTGGAAAGCAAAAGGTTTTAAGCTTGCCAGATGCATTGTCCAAGGTACTCGGAGTACATTTTAATGTCACCGTTACTAACGGTAGCTATAAAGTTAACGGCAACGTTAATGGATACACCAATGGTTACACAGAGGCACATAAAGAAGAAAAGACCGAAGAAAAGATAACTCCCCTGCCAGCACAGCTAATGATGCAGCCTACGACCCACTTAGACATCTGTCCTGACTGTGGAGATGCATCTCTTGCTCACGAGGAGGGCTGTAAAAAATGTTACAGCTGTGGTTACTCAGAATGTTGAAGCTCTATACCAAAACTGGAGATAAGGGTAAAACCTTTCTACGTACCGGAACTAGAATTTTCAAAGACAACCCGCTAGTTGAAGCTTACGGGACAATTGATGAACTAAATAGTTTTCTTGGCTTTATTAAAGGCAAGGCCTTTAATATTATTCAGTCTGACCTGATGCATATAAGTGCGCTGATATCTGGAGAAAAGAAAGATCAAAATTTACGAATAAAACACTTAGAAAAAAGAGTAAAGCAGATTGAACAAGAAATAGATAAAATCCAGGCAATGTTACCCAAACAGACTAAATTCTATCTTCCCGGAGGGAATAAGGTAGCTACTCAGTTAGATTTTGCCAGAACCATCTGTCGCCGGGCGGAGCGCAGAATTATAGCTGCCAATATTTCACAAGATAATCTGTTACAATACTTAAACCGTCTGTCCGACTATTTCTATGCCCTTGCCCGCTTGGCAAATAAACAAGAGAGTGTAAAAGAAAGAGTTTGGAATAGCACAATTAACAAATAGACTGTATAAGGTACGAGGAATGCTGTGTAAGTCAGCAACTATGCCGTAACTGTAATCCGCTAAAAGCGGGAAGTCAGGAACTCCCTTATACATAATCCCGAGCAGGAAAAAATTAATAAGCTAAAAATAGCAACTAATAATCCCCGCACGGGGATTTTTTATTTTAGGAAACAAATATGAGCGCATTTAATATAGAACACATACATCATAGAAGAGCAGAGAGAGGGGTAACAAACTTAGTAGAGTCAGTTACAGATGAAATATGGACCTTAACTCACGAACGAAAAGGACCCGGGATGTTAAGTTCGTTTGAACAACAAATGGCTAACGATGCAGTAACAGCCACTGGACATGAGCACCGAGGTGACCTAAGTAAAAGCTGGGCTTTATCCGTTGAACAAGCCCCAGAACCAGTAATTGCCAAAAGATATGCACTTGAAAATGCTGGATATGAAGAAGCAAAAAAACTATTCTTTGACTTACCAACCCACTCGACAGTATTGCTATTTTCACCAGCGCCAAAAGACCCAAACGGTAGATTAAAAGAATTGGGTTACGCTGGTCACAGCATGGCATATTTTTATCACATTCTTCCCGGCGAGAATGAAAGAACAAGAACTATTAAATCGCTCACCTATATGCATGGGCTATCAAACAAGGAACAGGCAGACATTCTAAATATGCTGCACGGAGAGGACGTAGTCCAGCCCACAGAAAGATCAATTCTCTTAAACCCAGTAGGAATATCCACTCTCACTGATGACACAGCTAGTTTTCAATACATCTGGTCAGAGATGGAAAATGAGTACTCCACGAAACATCGAGATTTTGTGCTCCCCCCCGCAAAACTTGCTGCCGAAATATTGCTAAACGGGAGAAAGTTACGAAAATCACGAGACAAAGTATTGGCGCTGATGATTGACGAATTAGCGGCAGAAATAGCAATGGGAAAGAGCGAACAAGAAATAAGAACGAGATGGAATATAATGCTTAACTTGGCTGACTCAGGAAGACTCAATAAAGACTTTTCAACAGACACCATAAATGCCGATGCTCACAGCAGCAAACAGCTTAGCACATATCAGACCCAAGCAATATTCATGCAGTATCAGCACCTTAATTACGAACCACAACAAATATCCACAGCTTGTGGTCTATCCGGAGGGATTGGTTCTAGTCAGGGAATCGGTAACTCGATATTTACAACAAATCAATATTCTGTAGAAAATAGTCAAACACAAGGGAGTTCAGAGCAGGATATGAAGTGTGTCAAATGTCCGGAATGTGGCCAAACAGTTGACGCCATTGTTACAACGAGTAGTGTTAAATGTCCGGAATGCAATTATACTGTAAATAAATAGCCCTCCCTCTGCTATATTAAATTAACACCCGGTGTTAACACCGGGTGTTAATTTAAAAAGAATGTTAGCTTGTCCTCTGCTATAATAATTTCATGGACAACTCCATTAAAAAACCTCAGGACGATCAGGTAACACCCGCAGCTTCTCCCAGCTCTGGTGTTGAGCAAGAACCAGTACCAAGTGCTCCTGATACAGGACTAAAGGAAGCCGTACACGAGCATAGCGAAATTAGAAAACCCAAAGAGGTAACAGAGCATGTTAAAGAGATTCCCCAGCGACCAGATATTCCAGCCGAAGTAGAAAAAGCAGGGCTACAACACGCTGGTCCAGCTACTCCCGTAGCTTCTGCTACAGGAAAGACAGTAAAACTACCTTTAACAGACGATGAGATCCTCAAGGGTTTACATGCGCACATCTGGGAGTCTCTCCGTTGGATGGCCACATGGTGTGTTCGTAGACTTAAAAAAGCTCATATTCGGATCAAAGAAGCACGCGGACATCTTGTAAGAAATACTAATTAGGTTTAAATATGTTAAACAACACAATTATAACAGAAGACATTATATATAGACTTGAGTTATATACCATGGTTGCTGCAGTCTTGATCTTTTTACTAGCCGCAGCTGCGCTAACAGCATATATCTTAATTATCTATTTACGCTGGAAAAACCGCGAGGATCGCTCGCTAGATATGGCGCTATTGCACGTTGCCCTTCCGAGAGATAACGAAGTAAAAATCGATGCAGCAGAGCAGTTTTTTGCATCCTTATCCACCATTAGTAGCGGAGGAGAGGGTTTCTTTAAGCAGCTTGAGACCCCAGATCATCTAACATTTGAGATAGTTGCCACATCTGGAGATATTCGTTTTTATGTCTCTACCCCACGCGAGCTAAAGGACTTAGTAGAAAAACAAATTCATGGAGCATATCCTGGAGCAGAAGTTAAGGAGGTTAGCGAATATAATATATTTTCCAAACAGGGAACTGTTGAATTTGCATCATTAAAGCTCGCCAAAGAAGACCATAAGCCAATTAAAATATATAAGGATTTACCAACAGACCCACTTTCGTCGCTAACAGCAGGACTGGCTAAAATGGGACCAGGTGAAGGAGCAATGGTTCAGTTTATGGTTTATCCAGCAAAAGATAGCTGGGCGGAGGCTGGCAGGTCATATATATCCAGCACAAAAAAGAAAGAGTCTAATCCAGAAGAAGCTAAATACAATGTAGAAGCAAAAACTCTGGAAGCAATTGAAAACAAGGTTTCCAAACCAGGATTTGAAACAGAAATACGCATTGTTGTTTCTGCTCAAAGCAAACCCGTTGCAAAAATGCACCTAGATAATATTAAGTCGTCCTTTTCTCAATTCAACTCTCCACACAATAAATTTACAAGTAACAAAATCCGTTTCAAAGGAATGTTTATGCTCGATGTGATCTATCGCTATTTACCAATGCTAAATATTAAACGATTCAAACGAAGCGCTGTATTATCAAGTGAAGAACTAGCAACTATCTTTCATTTCCCCAATAAGACAATTGAAACGCCACATATTAAATGGCTCAATGCTAAACGAGCTCCAGCACCAGCAAATATGGCTCGTACAGGAATGTATATTGGAAAGAGTGTTTATAGAGGAATGGAGCGCCCTGTGTTTCTTGACGATGAAGATAGAGCACGGCACATCTATATCATAGGAAAAACAGGTGTAGGAAAGTCTGAGCAGCTTAAAAGCATGGCTATACAAGATATCCGTGCAGGTAAAGGTATATGCGTCATGGATCCCCATGGTGATCTCATCGAAGACCTACTTCCTCTAATTCCTCCTGAGCGCGCCGAAGACGTTATTCACTTTGATCCGTCAGATACAGATCGACCAATGGGAATGAACCTTCTGGAAGCCAAAACCGAAGAACAAAAACATTTTATTGCAAATTCAATCATAGGATTAATGTATAAACTTTATGACCCGATGAAAACAGGTATTATCGGACCTCGCTTTGAACATGCTGTTAGAAACGCTATGTTAACCGTCATGAGCGACCAAGGAGCAACCTTTGTCGAGATAGTTCGTGTTTTAACTGATGCAAACTATGTACAGAAATTGCTTCCGAAAGTACAAGATCCAGTTGTTCGCCGTTACTGGACCGATCAGATAGCTCAAACATCGGACTTTCATAAGTCTGAAGTATTAGACTATATTGTGTCCAAATTTGGCCGTTTTGTTACAAATAAAACAATGCGTAACATTATTGGCCAATCTAAATCTGCCTTTGATTTTAGAAACGTCATGGACGAAGGGAAAATACTTCTTATCAACCTATCCAAAGGAGCCCTAGGAGAAGAGAACTCCCAATTTTTAGGTCTAGTCATAGTCCCTAAGATACTGGTAGCAGCTATGAGTAGGGTAGATATGCCTCGCCAACAGCGAAAAGACTTTTATCTATACGTCGACGAATTTCAAAATTTTGCTACCCCTGACTTTGCCCAGATACTATCCGAAGCCAGAAAATTTAAGCTTTCTCTCTGTGTAGCCAATCAGTTCATTGGTCAAGTGGAAGAAGAGGTTAAAAATGCCGTCTTTGGTAACGTAGGAACGCTGATGTCTTTTCGCGTTGGAGTAACTGATGCAAACTACTTACAGCACGAGTTCCAACCTACTTTCAACGAATCAGACTTAATTAACATTGAACGCTTCCATTCCTATATGAAAACAATCGTAAATAATGAACCGGTACCACCATTTTCTGTCGATCTAACTCGAGATCTTGCAGCTGAACAAAGAGCTTCTAATTCAAAAATAGCAGAAGCAATCAAAAAACTCTCACGCCTGAAATACGGAAGAGCGCGCGAAGTAGTAGAAGCAGAAATAAACCAACGCGCCCAGCTGTAATGTCGCAGACACCTCGCCCAACCTTTCTGAAAAATGGTGGTGAAATACTAACCTTTGCGCGAACCTTTTTCCAATCGCGAAGCGATTGATCTTTGTACGCGCCGAGCGCGTGGTGATTCTCTCTGCGCACCTCGGACGCGCTCCCGCTGGTCGCGCGCGCAAGCGGAACTCCCTTATTTATTACTTGAATGAACTATATATTTAGCCCTCTCATAAAGTTCATCATATGTGATAATCTCAATATTTCTCGAATCTCGCCTGAACAATTCAAAAGTTTTTATTTTTGTTTGTTTTATTAAATCAACATCGTCTTTTACCTGATCCCAATTGCCCAGTATCAAAATTACCTTTGAATCATAAGATTTTTGCTTTATTTCTTTTCCGCTACTGTCGTGGATAATCTCTTTTTCTATTTTAATTTGTCCGCTTGCTTTTTGTTCTAAAATTTGTGATTTTGCTTCCATTAAATCGGTTGAAAGTTTCCATACGCCAGAGCGTGTACTGCTGTTTTTAAATAATGGAGTGTCTGGCTTTTTCAACTCAACAAAGGTTGTGAATTTTTTATCGCCAATTAAAAAGTCGCTATTTACTTGACCGCTACCATCAGCTTCAGTACTAGAGGCAGAAAATTCTTTTTGTAAAATACCCATAAACCTGTAATCCAAACCATAACCAAAAATCCAAGGATTTTTGTTGAAAAAATATTGCCATGCAAGCTCGTCTTTAATATGCGTATTTTTGATTATTTCCTGCTTGTATTTTGATAAATAATCTTCCTCCAGTAACTTTCTAAAAATCTCTAATTGATCTTTTCTATACCCCAAAGCAACAATATCTTTATCGGTCACATTATTAGATAACACTTGCTCAATTAAGCTAATATCTGGATTTTCAGAAAATATTTTTTTGATCTTTAACAAATCAGCACTCTCCACTTTTGCTTTGTGTTCATCTGGAAAATTTAACAAAATGATAGAATCAATGAAGTTTTTTAACTCTAAAATCTCATTCCCAACAAAAGAAAAGTGAACTTTGTGAGGTGAGCCCGTTGCAGTTGTGAATCTTTGAAGTGTTAGTACATAAATTTTGTTGTTCATTTCCAAAACTTTCGCAAGAATTTGTTGCTTGCCTGAATCCGTTATTCTTAATTGCAAAACACCTTTTTCTTTAACCTCGCCTAGAATTTTCTCGGCATTTATTACCTTGCTAACATACCGAAGCGGAATATTAATTTCCTCACCTGTTTTTGGGTGTGTTGCTTTATGATTTATACGTTTACTGATATAAACCTTGTTTGGATCCTTGCGTTCAATGTATTTTTCTTCGTTTTCTTCCATAATTTATTTTGTTTGAAAATCTAAAATCCTCTTTTGTGCAAGAGCAACATATTTTTCATCTCTTTCAACTCCAATCCATTTTCGTCCCAATGCTTCTGCTACAACTGCTGTTGTGCCACTTCCCATAAATGGATCGAAAACCAAATCGCCTTTATTGCTCGCTGTTAGTAAAACTTGTTGAATAAGCTTCAGCGGCTTTTGTGTCGGGTGAGCTTTTATGCCGTTTTCATCTTTTAATCGTTCTTTCCCCTTACAAAGTCCGAATACCCAGTCGGTATCTTTCATTTGAATACCGCCATTCATTTTCTTTAAAAATTCGTAATTAAAAATATATTTTTTGCAATCCTTATTTTTCACCGACCAAATTATTGTTTCGTGATTGTTTGTAAAACGGCGACCATTCAAATTCGGCAATGCGTCAGTTTTTATCCATATCACATCATTCAAAAACCAAAGCCCCAAATTTTGCATTATCGTTCCGACTCGGAAAATATTGTGATACATTCCAATGACCCAAAATGTACCTGTAGGCTTTAATATCCTTTGACACTCTTTTATCCAATTTTGAGTGAAATTGTCATAATCGTCGTAACTTTCAAATTGATCCCAATCATTATCAACCGGAATAATCTCGGAGCCGTCGGCTCTTTTCAATCTTTTCCCTTTGGGAAGTTGTAAATAGTAGGGAGGATCGGCAAAAATTAAATCAATAGAATTATCGGGGATATTTTTCATTTCCTCGATGCAATCGCCATGTATGATTGTGTTGATAAATTTTTGCATACAACATCAGAAGTTATAAATGATGAGGTGTTCAACATCTCTATCATTCCTGCCTTTCATATTATAGAGATAGGTTTTTTCAAATCTATCTATTTTTATTCCTTTTTTGTTCTTGTATAAACTGGAAATAAAAGGCGTATTTTTAATTATCAAAATGAAATTTGCTTTTGTACCATACAAACAGCTCGCCAATCTTTCCTGATCCTTTTTTTCAAAAGATTTTTTCTCGTAATCGCTGAAATCGGTATCGTATGGAGGATCGAGAAAAATAAAATCTTTTTTTGAAAATTTGTAATCATTAAAAATCTTTTCAAAATCCTGATTTTCAATAATAGTATTTTCAAAAAGATTTTTAACTTCATCGCTAAATATATAATCGACCTTGCTACGAAAATCTTTTGTATTGTAAGCAATGCCGCCATAGGGAATATTGAAGTGCCCGCTTTTGTTGAAACGAAACATTGAGCCGTAGCAAAACTCTCTAATAAAGTAGTAATTTGCAATTTTTTTAGGCAAACTGATTTTGTATTTGTTGCCGTTAAGGTTCATCACATCTCGAAAGTGCATATAAAATCCACTTCTGAATGCGGTTTCAATATTTTTTTGGAGATCGCCCTCTGGCAATTTTCCTCTTTGCTTTTCAATTTCTCTTGTACGGCTTATTTTTGAAATTAAATTTGAAGTGATTTGCTTTAGTAAATTTTGCTCGTCTAAACAAAACTTTTTGAGAAAAAGTCCGTTAAATCTATCTTCCTCTTTTTTGAGAATTGAATTTACTTGTTTTGATAACTCCGCCTTGGTAATCTCATCATTTTTATATTTGTCGTAAAGTTTGATGATTTTATTTTCAAAAATGCCGATATACTTAGGAATTTTTTCCCAGTTTATAACATATTCGTAAAGTTCTTTTTTAAATTCCTCTCTGTCGTTTTCTGTTTTGAGCAAGTTGTAAAAATCAGTGAGTTCGCTGCAAATATCATTGATAATTGCTTTTTGGGGTTGTAGTTGAAAGAAAACTGCACCACCGCCGAAAAATGGTTCAATGTATCGCTCAAAATTAGGGATCAATTCCTTTATGTAGTGGAATTCCCGTGTTTTTCCGCCTGGCCATTTAATTAGTGTTTGCATTTTATTTAGCAGTTAAAAAATCATTGATTATACTGTTTTGCATTTCTTGCCACTTTCTAAAATCTTCACTTTCTTGAGCTGCTTGAGCTAAGTCCTCTACTAGTTCCTCAAAATGGAGTGCGGGTAGTTCTTTGTCATACATAAATCTTATAACCTTCAGATATGATTTTATTTCCATAGGAACAACCGCGACTGGCTCACCCAACCACGCTTCTTTGTTTAGAACGTACATCTGCCAAAGCAATCTCTCATTGATTTTTCTGCATAAAAAGAAACCATAAACGGATTGTATATTGTCTGGATTCATGTGAGCTTCAACATCTTCAATTCCTGGAAATTTTTTACCATTCTTTATTTCAAGGAACTTCAGTACATGCTCCACAACCGATGATCCCTCAGTAATCCATTGTTGTACGCCAGACTGTATACTTACTTCGGGAATAATAATGTACTTTTGATTATATAACTCCATGTCAGGAGTGCTGTTCGTACCACTAGCAAAGCTTCGTGGAGTTAAATCTAATTCGATTTTGAAATTTCTTTTTACATAGTGCGTACCCTGCATTGCGACCAAACTTTTCCACGTATTTACTTCTAGCCATAAGGCTGAAAGATCCTCATCCCCACTATCAATATCGATAAATTTATCTATAATCTTTTGCCTTTCTACTTTTGTCTTTGATATTTTTTCAATAAACTCTTTTTCGTTAACCTCTAGTATTTCTGAATTAAGTTGCACTTCCAAAGTTTGGAGATCATCCATCTCTAGCGCTGTAAGAACTTGCCCGATCTTATGCTCCCGCCCTTTTGTTTTTAGTATGTTAAGTTTATAGTCGACAATTTCTGTCAAAGATTCTTTGTTTTCCCACGGCAATGTGGTTGCATACGGATTGCCAAAATATTCGTAAAATTTCTCAATGTTTTTATACTCGTCGAAAAACTCGAAACGATACTTTTCAAATAGTTGCTTGAATTTTATTTTTGACCTGTCGGGTACGTAAAGTTTAGTAAATTCACCTCTACCAGAAGTTTCAAAAATAGATGTGTACTCAAGATGACGAAATAACACATCGTCATAGTTTCCTAAATATGTTTCGGGTTTGTTCCCTGTGTCGCCATTATACTTCTCAAAGTTATCCAGAAATATCTTTCTATGCTTGTTGGCAGGTTTACCCTCTACTAGCTTTCTAAACTCTCTAATTTTTGAAAAGACATTATCTATATCATTGATACCTGTACAGGTAAAAACAGAAAAAGCGATCTCAAGTCTGTTAACAATTCCAAACTGATGTAGAACATGCAAGATAATCTCTAATGGAAAAACTCGCATCTCTGCATATCTCGCCGATGAATGAATATTGCTAGGAAACTGAAGTTTTAAAAGCTGTCTCAAAATCACTTCTTCTTTGTTTTCCGTCGCAATGAGTTCTTTTCCCGCTTTTGTGATTACAATTCTTTTCTCATTCTCATCCTCTGCTGTATCTAAATAAGACAATCCTAATGTTTGGTATCTAGCAAACTCCATTCGAGCATTGATTTCAGGATCAGTATCTTTATATTCCTCATATGGGTGAGCGGCTTTTAAGTATGCCCTACGCACGGGATGTTCGCCTTTTTCGTTTTTTTTATTCCAAAAATCACCCTCCACTTTCACAAGGGAAGGAAACCACTCAACTGTCTTAATAATGCTTCGTGGTTTAGGAACTAGACCCCATGTTGGTGTTTTCTCTTCCATAATTGCTATTTTAACAACTCATCACTCGTAACTCCTAACGCTTGAGCGATTTTTTCAATCGTGGCAAGTGTAGGGTTACCTTTTCCCCCTTCAACATTACTAATGTAAGCACGGTCAAGTCCGAGCTTACGACAAATGTCGCCTTGCGACATTTTTTTCTGTTCGCGTATACGCTTTATATTTTTCCCAAGCTTTATTGATGGGGTATTCATATCCACAGGCTCATTGTAACCTATCATTGTGTTGTATAACAATGATGTGATATATTACAATTATGTGGATAATTCTGAAGCGGCGGAAACAAAACCATAAAATTTCCTTTCATTTTTTGAGCGGCTCCCCCCCCCCACCCCCC
>Ga0210057_1004472_pt1 | contig 18549 bp, 17 predicted proteins | sample CryGeyCG2114_010_2_FD_183968 | JGI IMG/M metagenome (GOLD analysis project Ga0210057, IMG submission 183968) | Groundwater microbial communities from aquifer - Crystal Geyser CG10_big_fil_rev_8/21/14_0.10 (SPAdes) (version 2) | ecosystem: Environmental > Aquatic > Deep subsurface > Groundwater ...
AGGATACACACCACACTCAAAATGAATCCCGCAAATTTCAGGCGACTACGGGACAAACAATTATCAACTCAAGTGAAAGACAAATCGTCTAGCGAAAAGGGTACTTGACAAAAGGTGAATGCAGTCGAGAAAATTGTGATGGATGCGAAATTTTTTTGCCTAAGAATATCTATACGAGATTACTAATATTAACTGGAGATTCGGAACGTGGTCAAAAAGTTGCACTGTACGAATCATTGTCCACTGGAACTTTAGATATAGAAGCTGAAGAGTAATAGTTATTTTGTTGGGGCGATATTGTAGCGGAGTAGTAATTTTTTGGAGATATCAAACCAAAGGGGGGCGGCGGTTTCGGCGGCCCACTGGCTAGATTGGGGCTCGCTAAGTTTGACAAGCATGACGAACCTGGGATTGCGAGCAGGAGCAAAACCAACAAACGAGGCGGTAGTTTTTGTGGCATCGTAATGCCCTTCTACTGCGATCTGGGCGGTACCTGTCTTACCTGCGATGACATAGCCTTTGGGAGCTGCCCATTTGGCTTCACCCTGTTCGACTGCTTGGATCATAAAACTTGTAATGCGGTCAGCACTTTCTGGGGAGATAACTTGACCCCTAGACTTTGGAGGAATAGATACTTCGAGATCTCCTATGACACTTTTTACCAGATGTGGTTCCATGAGAACACCTTTATTGGCTATCGCCCCTACAGCGGCAAGCATCTGAATAGAAGTAACAGCAACACCCTGTCCAAATGAGGAAGTTGCATAGTCAATATCCCCCCATTTGGTACGAAGATTTGGAGAGATTTCTTCTTGGAGGTCAATGCCAGTTTTCTCGCCAAACCCGAATTTCTTAATATATTCAAGCATTTTTTCTCCCCCAAGCTTGTGCTCTACCCAAACCATGCCGACATTATCAGAGTGAACAATAATATCCTGTGGAGTAGCATCTGGTTGATATTCATTGTTCCAGGTCTTGATTTTATATTTACCTATCTGATATGGTTCAAAACAAATATCACAATGATCAGTCTCTGTTACAGCTCCTTCATTAAATGCTGCTGCCATCACAAATACTTTAAAAGTACTACCTGGCTCATAAGCATTGGCAATCGCTGGATTTTTGTAGAGGCTAGTATCGTACAAGTTGAATTTGGCGGGATCATATGATGGCAGTGTTGCCATAGCTAGAATGCCACCGGTACGGGGATCCATAACTATTACTTCACCTGATGATGCCCCATATTGATCGAGACCTTTTTTAAGTTCTTCTTCTACTACATATTGACTACCTCGCTCAAGATATAATTTGAGCGTACGGCCATCATGACCTGGTAAAAGCTGAAAATCGCCAATAAGAATAGGATTGCCAGCTGCATCTTTTTCTTGTTTTACAATACGACTACTACCTGAAAGCTCGCGATCATAGAACCCTTCGAGACCAAAATAGCCTATTGGTTTGCCTACATTATCCCTACCTACAAAACCCGTAATTTGCGCGGACATAGAAGCTTCTGGATATTCTCTGATAAATGTTTGCTCAAATGTAAGCCCCTTGATCCCCAGAGCTTCAATTGCTTTTTTCTCCTCCACAGTGAGGTTGTGCGCAAGGACTGCATAACCAGTTTTACTCAGATGTTCGAGCATGGTGGATTGGGTAGTAGATTTGAGTTTTTCAAGAGCTAGCGCCAACTTAGCAGAGTCAGATGCAATCTCGGGATCGTCTATCTCCAAATTTAGATAAGGTATGACTCTGTCGACAATGGAGATGGGCGAATCAACAATAGCTGGCATATAGGCGCCTAGGGAGTAAATAGCTTGGTTGACAACAAGTGGGAAATCGTCGGTCGTAATGATTGAACCTCTTGAGCCTGTAGTCACATCTTTTGAAAGATACTGATCACGAGCTGAGGAGGAAAGCTCGTCTGTTTTGATAATTTGCCAGTAACTAAGTCTTAGGATAACCAGACTCAAACCTAATACAAAGATAATAAATAAAGCTTGAATCCGACTACGCATATCAGATATTATATAGACTAACGAGAAGCAACAGATGAAACGTTAGCTAGTGTTGTTACTTTGGAGGTTTCGATATAACCTGCAGAGACAATTTTTTCTCTAAGTGAGCTAAGCGACCCAGCTTCAGCTATAGTTGCTTTCATAATTGTATTTTGATTTTGGAGCTCATTGATTTCTTTGCCAAGGTTGGCTACCACAACACCTTCATCGACACTACGATTGGTAATGGTCACGTTTGCGATAACAAGCAAAACAATGATGACAGATAAAATTTTGATCAATTTCATGCTACCCTTTTTACTACACGTAATTTGGCAGAACGAGAACGAGGGTTCTTGGCTATTTCTTCGGTACCAGGCTCCACGACCCCACTGGTTACCTTCTGTATCTGACCTGCGGACTCTGCGTCATTCATCCAACTTTTGATAATATGATCCTCTAGTGAATGGAAAGCGATAGTAACTACTAAACCACCTTCTTTTAAATGGCTCAAAGCCGAGGGCAGAGCGGCTTTGAGCTCGAGGCGTTCACTGTTAACGGCCATACGCAGAGCTTGGAAAATTTTGGTGGCTGGATGAATGCCACGATGGCGACCCACGACGGAAATGATGAGATTGGCCAACTCCTCTGTGGTTTCGATTTTGTGTTTGAGACGGCGGGCACATATTTCGTTCACGATCCGTTTGGCATTCCCCTCTTCCCCCAAAGTGAGAAAAAGCTCGGTTAATTCATTTTTACCCAGTCCATTAACGAGGTCGGCAGCGGTGACCGCGAGGCTTTTGTCCATACGCATATCGAGGGGAGCGTCAAAGCGAAAAGAGAATCCACGTCCTGGGGTGTCGAGTTGGTAAGAACTAACACCTAGATCGAAGAGAATGCCGTCAAACTTGCCCTGCAGGGTCCCTGCCTGTAACAGCTGTGCTGCAAACACTGCGGGCAGGTGGCTCTGTAGGTCTAAAGCATCGGCGAAGGAGGAGTGGATGGGAGTGAATTGCTTGGCAAAACCGGCTTTTTTGATCCTGTCGGTGGCAATCAATAGTAAATCCTCGTCACGATCGATACCCACTACATCGGAGCCGGCTTGGAGTAATTCGAGGGTATGACCAGCATAGCCGAGCGTAGCATCAATAAATCTTTTACCAGGTTGGGGGTCTAAGTAGTGAATGACTTCACTTAACATGACGGGGGTGTGGAGACTAGGTTGTAGGTTATAGTTTTTAGGTTTTAGATTTGACATATTTATATCCCTATTTGGCCAAGTGACTCGGATAATTCGGTTTCGCGACTGGCGAGTGAGTCAAAATATTTATGGTAGGTAGTCTTGTCCCAGACTTCAATACGATTTAATGTGCCAACAAAAACAACTTCTTTCTTGATATTTACGGAATCGGTGAGTGGAACTGGAAAACGCGCACGCCCGAGGGTATCACATTCTAAAGGGGCGGCGTTGTAAGTGATCAAACGCAGGAAATCACGACCAGTACGCTGACCGAGTGGAAGAGATTCGAGTTTGGCAGTTAGTTTCCCCCATTCTTCTGGTCCGAAAATAAATAGACAGCCATCTAGACCTTTTGTCACAACACTACCCTCACCGAGACCATCTCTAAAAGACTTTGGAACAGAGATCCTACCCTGGTCTTCAACGGAGTGATAGTATGTACCTACAAATTGCATAGTTGTTATAAGTTTCTTTCCTGAATTGTTCCTATAAATACCATACTAGACTATTTGATACAGTTGTCAACTAGTTTGTGCGAGGAAAATACTGTTTGTTATATTTCCGAATGATACCCGAAATGAGAGTTATGGGACTATGATATTATTAAATTGTGAACGACGATTTACCAAAACGAAAAACGGTTAGATTGAGTGGATATAATTATGCCGAAGAGGGTTTGTATTTTATGACGATTTGTACGCAAGAACGAGAGAATTTGTTTGGAGAGGTTGTTGAGGAATTGATGGTATTGAATGACGTGGGGAAAATGATTGAAACAACATGGGTGGAAATTCCAACCATTTTTCCAAATATATTCATCAATACAATTCAAATAATGCCAGATCATATACATGTAATAATCGAGGTAGGGGCGGACCTCCGTGTCCGCCCGCAACAAATCGACACAATTAACGAATCAAATAGATTAAATAATCACAACGGGTCGACACAGAGGTCGACCCCTACGCTTGGGACATATATTCAACGTTTCAAAACAATTACAACACACCGGTATATTGATGGAATAAATAATTTTGGGTGGAAACATTTTAACCGGCGGTTATGGCAACGCAATTATTTCGAACACATTATTCGTGACGAAGATGACCTGGACAGGATACGATATTACATCAAGCAAAATCCAGAGAATTGGGAGAAAGATAAGTAAATTACTCTACCGTAACGACAAAGATGTTGGAAGTGGCTGGGGCGGAGACGGTATCTTCAGCGAGTTTGGTGACAAGCTTTTTCCAGACAGTGCCGTTCCACTCGTAAATCGTGGGATTGATGTGCTCGCCCGCGGGGAGCTTGAGAGAGACTTGAGCACTGCCTTTGATTGGAGTCTGGGTGAAATAGCCGTAGGGTCCCGCCACCAGCTTCGCAGGTTCGGCGGGCAGGCCCGCTTTGGGGTAACCAAATGTTTTCATAGTGATGATGACCGCGTCTTTTTTTAGAGCAGTTTTGGGTAGGGTCACGCTAAATCTGGCATCGGTCGAGGAAATGATTGGGTCACTGGGATCAAAGTGGAGGTAATTCCAGCTCTCTTTGAGTCTAGTTTCACCATAGGTCACGGTGATGGAACCACCGGTCACGCCTTCGTGATAGGTAACTTTACCTCCGCCCGACTTGGAGCCAAGCAGAATAGATTTAACAATGGGTTGTTTTTCGCTACCCAGGAAGATACTGCCAAGCGCACCCTCTTGCTTACCAGACGCGTTATAAATCATTTCGTACTCCATATTGCCCTCTTTGGGGGCACCAGATATAGCAATATCGAGACTGCGGCCGCTAGTGTCTGGCGAGAGCGTGATGAAGGGACGATCGGTAAGAGGGATTGTATTGATGGGGAGGTCAACAGGAGTGTTGTCGACGACTGGAGGAGTGGATTTTTTGGGGATGATGAACCAAATTAGACTGATTAGAATAACAAAACCAATAAAAATAAGCACGGGCTTTTTCATAAATGAGAAGCGATATAAGACGCTAACTTATCTATACTAACACGCTCTTGACTGGTCGTGTCGCGGTCACGGACGGTGACGGTAGAATCCTCAAGAGTCTGGTGATCTACTGTCACGCAGAACGGCGTCCCCATCTCGTCCTGGTAGAAGTAACGTTTGCCGATGTTGCCACGGTCATCCCAGGCAGTGCGGTAAGACTTTTTGAGGGTGTCGAATATTTCTTTAGCTTTGCCCACCAACTCTTCGTTGTTGCGTAGGAGCGGGAAAACGGCCAGCGTGTAGGGAGCCAAAGAGGGAGCAAGTTTGAGAACGATTCGATGATTCGAATCATCGAAGTGATAAGCGTCACAGAGGATCATGAGGACGAGGCGATCGATACCGACTGCGGGCTCGATCACGTGGGGAACAAATTTTTTCAGAGTGAAGGGATCGGTGTATGATAGATCTTTACTACTGTGTTTGATGTGTTGGTTTAGATCGTAGTCGGTGCGGTAGGCCAGACCCCAGAGTTCCTTAAAACCAAAGGGATAATTGTATTCAAGATCGACGGTTTTTTTACTATAAAAACTACGCTCCTGGTCATCGTGCTCACGTACCCGCAGATTTTTTTCCTGAATACCGAGGGCGTGGGTAACAAAGCCTTTCATTGCATTTAGCCATTGGTCAAACAATTTTTCCCAGTTTTCTGTTTCTGGGTTGAAAAAGTACTCGATCTCACCTTGCTCGAACTCGACCGTGCGGAAGATGGATTGGCCCTTGGTGATCTCGTTGCGGAAACTTTTGCCCATCTGCCCTACCCCAAAGGGAAGCTTGAGACGGGTAGAGTCGGTGATGTTTTTGAAGTTGATAAATATTCCTTGGGCGGTCTCACCCCGTAGATAGGCCAGATCGGCTGTTTCAGCCAGAATTCCAAGGTGCACGGGAAACAAAAGATTGAATGAGCGGGCGTCGGTTAAATCCTTCCCGCCACAGGTGGGACACTTGATCTTGTTGTCTTTGATAATTTGGGTTAACTCAGTAAGTGACTTGCCTTCGACTTTGATTTTCAGGGAGTCTTCGATCAAGTGGTCGGCGCGGGTCCTGCTATGACAAGTCTTACAGTCAACCATGGCGTCGGCAAAGCTAGCGACGTGGCCAGAGGCCTCCCAGACTTTGGAGTGGAGGATGACGGAAGAATCGAGACCAACCATGTCTTCGCGATCGGTGATAAAAAACTTCCACCACAAATCTTTGATTTTGCGTTTGAGCTCTGCGCCGAGAGGGCCATAATCCCAGGTGTTGGCGAGGCCACCGTAGATGTCGGAACCCGGAAACAAAAATCCACGGCGTTTGGCAAGGCTCGTGATATCGGCGAGTGTGACGGTCATAGATTTATTTTAGCACGGAGGGGGCGAGAAACGAGGGTATCAATATAATCGTCGATAGCCTGAGATCCCTCGATTCCGCTCGGGATGACGGGTAAACCAAATCCTAGGATATCAAGAAGCTTTTTTTTGAAGCGATAGAGATACTCGGGAGTCTCAAAGCGGGAGAGGTTGGCGAGGGCGGCGCTGAGAAGATCATAAACCTCAGGATGAGGGTCGTGCCATGCAGTCAAAACGTCGACAAGCTCGCCGATCTGAAACAAACGCGAGATGTTGGGGAGAGTTGTTTTGCTGTTGTGATGACCATCGATTAGTTCGACACTCGTCAAGGTACGGCGATCGTTTTTTTCAAAAAGCTCAAAACGGACGTGAGAGAAAAGATCGAGCTGACTACCTCGCTTGGATTTTACGGAGCGCACCCCGCGAGCGTAAACCGAGATTTTACCCTCTTCTAGCGTATAGATAGTGAGGAAGCGGTCAGTCTCTTTGACCACGTGACGGTTGATGATAATTCCGATGAGTTTTTGGTACTTCACTTAGCTATTATAATCTCTTGGTCGGAGTTGAGGGTGTACACTTTGGGCTTGCCAGATCCGAGTGTAATGGTCGTCTTGATGTCTTTGGTGCCAGGTTGCTTTTGGATCAGGAGTTTGTAGGCATCGCCAGTGACGACGCCTGAGGGAACGGTGTATTCGACTTCAAGTTTTTTAACTGATTGTGGTGAAAGGGTAAAGAATCCTTCAAACACGGTCTTGCCTAAATCCTCGGTGGTAATCATATCTAGTTCGTAGCCTCTGGCTGCTTTCAGGACTGAACCTTTTGGCACGTAGATGCGCTGCCAGTCGCGAAGAAGTCCATTGAGACAGAGTTGACCCGCCTCTAGATTGCAGTTATCTCCAGGTCGTGGATTTTTGTAAGTGAGGATGAGTTTTTTGGTGAGCGAACCACCCTCTTCAACATTGATCACCTGTTCTAGCTCGGTCGTGACAAACAGATTGGACTTGGCTCCCGCAAAGTTGGTGTCATTCACATGGAGATAGTCGCCCATATAGTTGTTGATCCGCCCGGCAGCGCCGAGTGCTTCGACGGCATTTTGTTTGTTTTCATCTTTGAAGTACATCATCAGATGTTTTTCTTTGATACTGGCGGTAAAAATATTAAAGAATTCGGCCCACTTGGCCTTGGGACTCCCCATCATGTTGGCTAGCATGGAGTTCATCAGTGGACCAAGGATACTCTTGCGACCTTCGCGAATTTCGTAAGTAGGTCGCGTAATGATATTTTCGAGTTCGTAGATGACCTGCGGACAATCACAACGGGGATCTATATCGGCTGTAAACTTGCCACCAAAGCCTGGAACGCCTATTGGACCTAGGACTTTGAGGAGACGGACTGGCACCTCTGTATCTATGGCAATAAGAGCGTCAAATTCTGGTGCTGCGGATGAGTCTTTCATATAGAGTGTGAACGTATCCATGGAATCTTTAAAATCAGGCGAGAGATTCATGTCGCGAAGATTCCAGTTGTAAACAAGAGGTAAATATTTCTTGATGGGGTCGGGTGCGGGGATTTTACGTTTAAATCCAGCATCAAGTGTATAGATATCCTGAGAAATTCCTGGAGTAATTTTGCCTTTTAGAATAGACATTGTGGCATAAGCAGTGAGGAAACCTCCAGTTGGACGAATTTCAGCGTCGTTTTGAAACATTATTAAGTATTTTTTTGGTTCAGGATTACCTAGTAAGTCTGGCAACAATTGAATAATAGGTTTAAATTGATTGAGCGAGTTGGCGACTCTGGATACACTTGATTTTAAAGTAATTATTTTTTCGCGAACATTTTTTCCTGCAAGAGTTTTGGGATAGCGATTTTCATTGATTGATTGGAATTCAGTACTTATTTCTTTTAATTTTGAGGAGATTTGATCCATTTGTGGGGCTAACTTTTCGACAGTCGTGGCTACAAAGATAATGCGATCTTCTGCAGTGGCAAGTCCTAAATCTACGGTCTCTGTGCCAGTGAATCCCATAATCTCAGCATATGGTTTGATGGCTGATACGACCACATCCCCTATCTCTGTCCCTATTTGACCTGCGACAAATATATGGTCCATATCTTTGAGATAACTACCAATAAGTGGAACAAAGCGAAGTGGTCCAACTGTATTGAATGTGTTTTTGGCTACTGATAAAGCTGATTTTGTATTACCGAATTCTGTCTCGATAGTTGTCAGATCACGAGCTTCAAAGGCAGTCATAATAGCAGAGAAATGAGTGGAGACGATATCAATTTTTGCGTAGGTGAGTTTTGCGACGACTGTGAGCCACACACCAATTAATAGGAGTAAAGTGAAAAATATACACACAATAACGACCCAGGGTCTCTTAAACCAAGATTTTTTTAGAATAATGCCGTCTGTTTCGCAAGCTTCGATACTCACCATTTGCTGACCATTGCTTGCGGGGTTTTCCATAAGATTTTAAGATCATTCCATAACGAACGAGTATTAATGTATTGTGCGTCAAGTCCGACTCTTTTGTCAAACGTAACTTCGTTCCGACCAGATACTTGCCAAAGCCCAGTTAAACCTGGTTTTGCGGATAAAACGATTTTTAGTAATTTTGCTGTACTAGGGTATTTTTTCACTTGTTCGCTAAGTTCTTGCTCTAGATATGCACGAGGACCAACCATGCTCATGTCGCCTCTGAGCACATTGTATAACTGGGGGAATTCGTCAATAGTAAGGGCGCGTAATATACGACCTAAGGAAGTAATGCGAGGATCGTCTTTTGCTTCTAGTTTCCAATCCATTTTTTTGAATTTTTTGAGCAGTTTTTTGTCGCCATTATGAAGAATATTATCTGCATTGATCACCATAGAGCGGAATTTGTACATATCAAAACTTTTACCATCCTTGCCAATACGCCTATGTTTATACACAATCGGCCCCGGAGAACTAAGTGCTATTAGAATGGGTACAGTAAACCAGATTGGTAAGAAAATAATAGCTAACAAAGAGGCTACACAAATATCGAGAATACGCTTGGTGGTGTTTTGGTAATGCATATTAGAGTTAAGCTTCAATTGCATTGTATAAATTTTTAACTTTGGGCGCATATTTAAGAGGAGCAACTAGCATTCCCTCATCTGTCTCTACAACTATCATTCCATCAAGTCCTATCAGACCCATAATGCCGTCTTTTTTCGCAATGATCAGTGAATTTTTGACGTCTATTAAATTTGCCTTACCAATAATTACATTCCCATTATCATCTTTACCTAGGCCATGATACAGTAGCTCCCAAGTACCGACATCAATCCAACCAAAATCAGCTGGTAATTCCCATTGTTTATCTGGGGGGAGTTTTTCAAAAAGACCATAATCGACTGAAATTTTCTCAAATTTAGGATACTCGGATGCCAATATTTGTGTGAATCTGGGAGTATCTATTACACTGGCGATACGAGCAATAATTGCATAAGTTAGAGGAGCATATTCCTGATAGAACTTAAGAAACAGACTAGGTTTGGTTGCCATGTAACCAACATGGATTAAATAATTATCTGAAGCATAAAATTGTTCTGCCCTTTTAATGTCCGGTTTTTCTACAAATCTTTTAAACGCAAAAACATCAAAATTACCAGATTTTTTAATTTTTCCATCAATCTCGATCCAGCCATTGTGTACAGTCGGATAGCTAGCTTGGGTATCTACGTGGACAATGACATCATTGATACTCGCCAATTTTGCTGCTTCTGTGAGGGCTGCAATGAATATATCTGTTTTTTGAACTACGTGATCAGCCCCCCAGAGAATGATCATAACGGCATTGGGGTGACGTTTATTAATGATTGCGGAGGCAAGACCAAGAGCTCCGAGATTGTCACGCATAGCTGGTTCAAAAATAAAATTGTCAGATGGAATCTCTGGAGCCTGCTTAACAATGTGCTCCTCATACAATGCAGAAGTAGCAATATAGATATTTTCCTTACCAAATCCTTTGATCGCACGATCAACTGTCTCTCTAAACATAGATTTTTTACCAAGAATGCTCTCAAATTGCTTGGGATGGGCCATATTAGAAATGGGCCACATTCTGGTACCCTTACCACCACACATAATGAGCACTTTTATTTCTGGTATGTCTGACATATTTGGTTGATCCTTTCGCTTATTTGTTTCATCCAAATTGATTTATCAAAACGCTGGGCATTATTCTGACAATCTAGCGGGTCGAATGTCATTGTATCAAATTCTTTTAACACAGTAGTGAATGATACTATAGAATTTTCCTCAAGTAGAATTCCCGTCTTACCTGGGATCACGATATCCTGTGCACCACCCTCTCGATAGGCGATCACTGGCCTACCAGCAGCTTGAGCCTCTACCATACCAATACCAAAATCTTCTTCTCCTGCATGGAGAAATGCTTTACAATTTTGATAGTATTTAGGCAAATCTTTGTCTGGTACTAGGCCAAGAAAAGTGACCGTAGGACCAGCTAATGCTTTGAGCTTTTTATACTGAGCGCCTTCACCAATGATCATAAGATTTACTTGGGCATGATTTGCGGCCTTAATAAGCACATCAATTTTTTTATATGACACAAGACGTGAAACAGTGAGGAAATACTCTCCTACAAGGAGAGTCCTTGTAGGCATAATTGATGTGTAATATTTATTAACATCAACTGGAGGGAAAACAATGTCGGAGTCGCGTTTGTAGTATTTTTTTATTCTATTTTTCACTTGGGTACTTATTGCAATCATTTCATCTGGTCTTATTGAAGCTACTAGGTCCCATTTACGCAAAATATTAGCTACAAACCTATAGACAGGGTTGGATAAGTATTCGTCCTTGTGGGAATAAAGATACCGAGTGGGAGTCAAGCAGTAGTTGAGATGAACAGTACCTGGACGAGTGATGATACCTTTGGATTCGGCGCTCCCGATCGAGATCACGAGGTCGTAACTACCAAAATCAAACGATTCAAAAATAAATGGCATAATCCAGGGAAACCATTCGTGATGATTATGAAGAAAACGAAAACTGTGTACCCGCCAGGTGCGAGAGAATGGAGCCGTGAGCGGATTCCAAAAGCCGGTGTACCAGTCGGCCTCAGGGTACAACTCGTTGAAAGCTAAAAGCACCTGTTCGGCGCCACCGATCTTATTGATCCGATCATAAACTAGTGCAACGGCCATGGATCACCTCCGCAATATCGTGAGCTACATCTGACCAAGTACGTTTGAGGAAAGGTAATGAAGTAATGGGGTAATGAGGTAATGAGGAATGAATCGCACGAACAAGATCAAGAACAGAATGGGGGTCGAAGTATGTTACCTTGTTGCCATAGACCTCGCGATAGACTGCAATATTACTGGCGATGACGGGAGTGCCCACCATGAGAGCCTCGAGCCCTACCAGACCATACCCCTCCATAAGTGAAGGAGTGACCAGAATTTGAGCTTGGTGATAAACTGTCACGAGCTCTTTATCTGTCAAGTTGGAGAGAATATGAATCCTTGTTTGATCATAGGGTGTTAAAACACGCGAGAGGAATAGCGAAGGCTTGGCGACAATAACTAGTTCTAAATCTGATAATTGCTGTACGGCTTTGAGTAATACACCCAGGTTTTTGTGCGGGTAAGCGTTGCCCACAAAGAGGATAAATTTAGTAGGTAAATTTAGATCTCTCGACTTCATTCGAGATGGCGTCACTGCGACCTTCGTGGAGAAATCTCGAAAGATCTCGTCTGGAGCCTCGAGGATGGGGGAAATACGCTCAGGTTTGACCATAGGAAAAGTGGCTAAGATATCGTTTTTTACTGTATTTGTGGGAACAATAATATCTAATGCTTGCGTGAGCGTCCTCTCTATAACTTGATTGTAGCCATAACGCTTGAGGCCGTAGAGCCAAGGGGCGCGGGTAGTTGTATCACTCCCCGTAAAATGAGACTTAATAAGATCATGGACTGTGACAATAGTAGGGATATTGGCAAAAATGGGCGTGTTGAAATGAAAAGTGTAGAACAAATCAGCCCCAATGGACTTTAGTAAACTGGGTAGTTTGATCTGTTCAGCGAAGGAATAGTGTGGGATCTCGGCATGGATTTTCTCGATGTTTTTCCCTGAGGGAAAGTTGTCAAACTCGGCGTCTCGTAGTAAGACCTGTAAGGTGTAACCTTGTAGGTACTTTGGCAGATATTTCATGACATTGGTGGTATATCTGCCGAGGCCAGTGTGACCACTTCCATAAAACCTGGCATCAATCGCAATATTCATAGCGAAAGTATACCTCATTAACCCCCGGGGGTTGTAAGTTAAGCTAGGGTGACGCGACGAAACTTCATAAGGCGAATACCCAAGAAAACTAGCCAGTTGATAAAGAAGGGGTACTTTTTGACGTAATGTTTGCGATAAAAGATCTCCATGGCTTGGATAGACCAGCCTTTAACACGGCGAATAGTATCTTTTTTGGCTGTAGAGACGATAGCACTCTGTTTGGACATACCAGTTGTGACCCCCTTGTAGTGAAGAACAGTAACCTTTGGCCAATACAGATTATGATAGCCTGCCTGATGAATACGGTAACAAAAATCGATGTCTTCACCGTAAAGTGGATAATTTTCGTCCCACCACCCGACTTGCTCTCCAACCTCTTTACGCATGAGCATAAACATCCCACCCACGGCTTCAATTTCGTGTTGTGTGGTATAGCCTAGATAACGTTTCGTATACTGATTGAAAAATGGCACATTTGGAAAGAGCTTGGAGAGACCTGAGAAATGGGTAAAACTTGCCCAAGGGGTGGGGAAGCCACGATGGCAGGTCTCATCGATCCCGCCAGTTAAAACTAGATTGACGCGGGCAGTAAGTGCACCTATTTTGTCGTCACTTTCGAGCTTTTCTAAACACATCTTTAAGTCGGTTGGTTTGGTAAAACTAGCATCTGGATTTAAAAATAGAACAACGTCTGAGTGAACAAAAGGAAGTCCTGCATTGTTGCCTGCAGAAAAACCCAGTGAAGTGTCGCGCTGTACCCAGCGAACATCTTTAAATTCTTTTTTTACCATGCTTTTTGAGCCGTCTGTACTGTTGTTGTCTACAACAATCGTTTCTACAGTTATCTTCTTTTGCATTTGCACTGACTTTAAAGTTTCACGTAAGAATTTTTCTGCGTTATAATTCAAGATGATCACTGAAACAGCATATTTTTTTGTCATATAAATTCCTTATAAACTTTATCTAAGCTTTCTGCTATTGTATCCCAACTATAACCTTGTCGCACAATCTTTGCCCCTGCTGATCCCAATTTTTGCTGAAGAGCAAAATCAGCCAGTAGTTTGACGGTTGCACGGGCGAGAGCGCTCGAGGTATCGTTGATTAAGACATTCTTGCCATCCTCTAGATCTAGTCCTTCGACTGCGAGAGTGGTGGCTACAACGGGAGTACCGGTAATCATGGCCTCGAGCACCTTGTAGCGCGTACCCTTGCCACTGCGAATGGGAGCCAGCAGAACATGAGCCGTGGCGAAGGCGTCGCGGATATCGTCAATGCCACCTTGAACCTCGATACTTGGCTCTTGGGCGTATCCCCTGATTTTGTCAGTCGGGCTAAAGCCGACAATCTTGAGCTTGGCATTGGGTAATTGCTGAAGCACTAGTGGCCAGATCTTTTTGACAATTTCTTCGACCGCTTTAATATTGGGGAGCCACTTGAAAGTCCCGACAAAGAGAACCGTGGGATCCTGGGGTAGATGCTTTTTGACTTTGGAAAAAAAATCCAGATCCACGCCATTGGCCACTACACTGATATTCATTTTATACTTCAATTCCGCTTCGATAAAATCTTTGTCTTGATCAGACATGGTAATTAATTTGTCGGCCTTTTTCCAAAAGTACCTCTCCCAGTATTTGATTTTGGCAATATCAATTTTAAGAAGTGGTCTAAGCAGAGGATGGGATTTTTTCATGTAATCCTGATAACCCAGATACTCGATAGTTTGCTCGGCCAAAATAATAGGCACTTTAGTCTCTGGGATGTTGGGCATCATGTAGAAAGTCTCGGCGTGAATTAAGTCGTATTGTCCCTCTGCCAACTCGCTTTGGACGGCTTTTTTCATGCCGAGGGGGAGGTTGCGGGTCACTACAAAGGGATAAGATGAGAAACCGGCGAGCAAGATATTGCGAAGTACAAAAGGATTTTTGGTACGTTTGAAGAGTTTTATTTTACGACAGTACTGCTCAAGTTCGCGCAGATGCTTGCGCTCAGCTTCGTCTTTGATCAGGGAAAATAAGGTGATGTCATGATGAAGGGATAAATGTTTGAGGAGATTGTAGGTGCGAATTTGGCCACCAGAAACTAGGGGGTACGGGAGATATGGAGTGAGCATGAGTACTTTCATATTATTTGGATAATTTGATAATGGCGAAACGATCGTTTTCGATCAACACCGAATATTTTGCTTTGAGTTCGTTAAATTCCTGGTCGCGGGTTGTGGTCGCGTAATAGGTCGCGCCTGCGTTGATTTTGTCTTCGATCTGTCCTCCTATTGGCCAGCCACGACGGTTGGTCTGATAGAGGAAAGCAGTGTCACCCTGATAGGGAGCAATAACTAGTGCGTCAGATGGTGAATTTGCGTCAATATATTGCCCTGCCTCGACCATGACTCTATTGTTCACCCAGAAATATCCTTTGAGCTCGTACCACGATAATGCAGTTGAAAGACCAAGTATGGCAAGAACTAGGAGTGAGACAAATACTTTGCCAAGCCCTTGTTTGAGCGATAACATATAGGAGATACCAACCCCGGCAAATATTGCGATAGTGGGCATGATTTGGATCTGATAGTAATCGTGCTGGACGTTGCCCGTTGCGATGATTGCCATATAGGTGATCGCGCCAAGTAGTAGTCCACCATATACTAGAGTTTCTTTTTTGTTCTCACCGAGTTTGGCTATACCAAATCCAAGTGGAATGAGACCCCAGTAACCAAGGATCATCTTGCCAATTCTCTCGCCAAATAACCAGCGGAACCAAGCTCCTTTGAAGCGAATCCCATTGCTGTTGAATAGCCATGAGCTAGCCGGGATACCCATAGGATAGGCGGCAATATGGCGACGCCACAGCATATAGGGAACAATTGCAAGGAGAGGAAGAATTGCCGATGACAAAAACAGTTTGAGAGTCTTACCTGAACTCGCGAAGAAATAGCCAATCATGGGGAGGAGGACGATGAGCGCGGTCGGCTTGAGGAGTAAGGCAAGTGTGAGAGAAAAAAGTGTTGTGGCGTACCAAAATAGTTTACGAGTATCGGTATAGCGAATATAGGCAAGGAGTGTAAGTATGGTAAACATAACGATCATGGGTTCGGGCAGGATAACCCGCCCATAGAACATGTTGTATGGCAGGATCGCAAACACTAGAGACGAGGTAAGTGCTGCAACAGATCCTGACAACGGAAGAACAACGAGATAAATAATGACTATTGTTGCGGTAGAAAATATGATCGAGAGAGTCCTACCCCACTCCAGGAATCCATAATTCGGAAACTTCATAACTAGCCAAGCATGGAGTCCATCTCGGAGAGGTAACTCCACCATGCGCCAACCTTCAGGATTGTTGAGACCTGATGGGATACTGGAGAGATCGTGAAACTTTGGGCGCATTAGATCGATTTTGCCGGCTTTGACATACTCTTTGGCGACACTCGCCGTATCGGCTTGGCGCCATGAGTGCCAGTCACCGAGCGCTTCGTGGATTTTATAGGAACGTAAAAAGATCCCAAAGACGACAATAACAGCGAGGGCAATAAGGGATAATTTATTTTGTTTTTTTGGCGTGGTCATAAGTATAGGCGACTCCTGCCGCAATCATCCAGAATACATAGGCAACTTTCGAAGACTCAAAAATATCTATATAGATAGCAGTAACAAGCATGGCGATAGTTGCACCGATTGTTCCCAAACTGAAGAGGAGTGTAGTCCCCTCCTCGCGGCGAATATTGACCACTGCGTAATAGATAACGTAATAAATGATCCCAAGAAAAGCGAGCGTACCCAAGAGTCCAGTCTCACCAAGCATACGTAGATAATCGTTGTCGGTACTCTCGGCGTAGGTGAATTCTCCAACGTTCGTTTTGACGAGCGTCGAGTAGCCACTACCTATGATTGGGCTTCGCTTGAATCCCTTGATAGCTTGTGGCCAGAGAGCGTCTAAACGAATAGCCATAGAGAGTCCGTATTTGAGAGCGTTCTGCGAGTATTGGGGACCCGAATAGTCTAGCCCTGCCTCCTGCGCCGTATCTTTTCTGATGTCTTCAGATTCCTGAGTGACGTCGGAAGGAAGATCAGGAGTCGGTGCTGGCTTGACTGGAGATGGTGGCATGTCGGAGGACGAGGCAACAAGCTCAAGCTGAGAAACTTCTTGATCCGTGAGTACTATAGTGACTGGTTTTTCGTTTTTGAATAAGAAATCTAGGAGTGACGGGAGTGTTGTTATAGTCTGACTATTTTTTGGCTCCTGGACGAATGGCTGGTTTACTACTTTTTGTAATTCCAAAATATAATCTCTGGTCTCTTTGTTGGGAAGAACTTGAAGGAAACGTTCGAGCAGGTTGCTAAAGGTAAACATGATTACAAAACTGACAAATATTGTGACTGCCCACCGTTTAAGTGTCCATCCCCACCCTTTCGTTTTTGCAAGAAGTGCGGCAACTGCAGTGATACCTACTAAGAAACCTATGAAGGAAGTACGAGAGGTAGTGAGTACCAAACACCAATATCCAATTAGGGAAGTAATGTAGAAGAGTATTTTTAATTTTTTGTTTTGTGTCAGCCATCCTGCAGGGAGCGTGAAGGCAACAAGCATCATGAGGTAACCTGCGAGATCGTAGTGTCCGCCAAAGGTACTGAGGAGTCGACTATTTGGCTGTAGATATAATCGAATGCCCTTGCTGAACTCGCGGTTCATCGTGGAGAAGGCCGGGAAGTAGAAATACTTCTGACCAATGCCATAGAGGATGACACCAACAAAAGTAGCGAACGCTACTTTTGCTAGGAGCAACAAATCTTTTTTGGACCTGACTGCAGAGTAAGTGATGAAGAACAGCGAGAAATACTCGATGCGGCGGAACCAGTGTAGCCAAATTTTGAGGATATGTACTTTTTCAAATGGAACAGTGTGGAGAATATAGATCGCACTCAGCGTTGAGATAAAACCAATACCCAAATAGATCAACATCCACTTGCTGATGTTATTTTTGGGGAAGACGATTTTGCGTCTGATCAGCTGAATAAACCAGACAAGGAAAGTAAATAATACAAGCAGATCTTCGAGGCGCAGGCGGACTATATAACCCTGGATGAGCTCAGCCATCGGGATCTTGGGGTAGAGAGGGATCATCACTATTAGTAATCCTGTGAGGAGCGTGAGGAAGTTTGAGTCTATCCAAGTCAATATTTTTTTCATTTTTATCTATTCCAAAACTTCTTATATTCTACCAATGTTTCCCGGCGGCTTGGGATGAGACTAAATAATACCATTCTCATGAGTACTCCTGAATTGATCACAAACTTGATGAACCACAATAGGTTAGGATAATGTTTTTCATAGATGTAGAGAATACCCTGGAGCTCGTAGGCGAGTCTGTAGGCATTGGCCTTTTTGGTGCTCACACTGCCAACATGGACTACTTTGGTTTTTGTCGTGAAGAATACTTTTTTACCTAGACTTTCTTTGAGTCTACGGTACAGCTCCACCTCTTCGGCGTACATAAAGATCTTGTCATCAAAACCATTCGCGGCCTGGAACTCATCTTTGCGGAACATGATACAGGCACCCATAAGCCATTCCGGGTAGCGATCTTTTTTGTGCCAATCCAGATCGAAGACGTGATACGGAGTGGCAAAGAGTAGTTTCACAAGCGGTATTTTGTCCAGCCACCACATCCATGCCATGACACGAAAAGGGGTTGGGAGGTAGC
>Ga0210057_1004473_pt1 | contig 18539 bp, 15 predicted proteins | sample CryGeyCG2114_010_2_FD_183968 | JGI IMG/M metagenome (GOLD analysis project Ga0210057, IMG submission 183968) | Groundwater microbial communities from aquifer - Crystal Geyser CG10_big_fil_rev_8/21/14_0.10 (SPAdes) (version 2) | ecosystem: Environmental > Aquatic > Deep subsurface > Groundwater ...
GTAGTAAGGTGATCCGTCGTGAATTTCCTAAACTGCGAGAGTTCCTCTGGGGTAGAAGTTTCTGGGGAGACGGATACTTTGCTGAGAGTATTGGGACAAAGAATGAGTCACTGATGAGAGCCTACATTAGAAATCAAAACAAATCATGACGTAGGAGTAAAAGCACCGCCTTTTAAGGCGGTGATTATGTTACTGATATTCATCATCGATTACTCCTTTTCTGATTCGGAGATGACGGTTACAGCAACGATGCTATCTCCTTCTTTGGCGAAACGCATCAGAATGACTCCTTGAGTGGCTCGACCGAGTCTAGGGATATTTCTGACCGGAAGTTTGATGGCCTGGCCTTGAGAAGTAGTGATAAGAACTACCTCTGAATCTTGGTTAACCAGTAGAGCTCCGGCGATTTTTCCGGTTTTATCTGCAGTTTCACTTACTTTTAATCCCTGTCCGGAACGATTCTGAATTGGATATTCCGGAAGCGGAGTGCGTTTACCCATACCCTTTTCGGTAACTACCAGAAGGTCGCGGAAAAGCTTAATTCTTTTGTCGGCAGAAACCGGCTCGGTCTGTGCAAATGATTCCATGGAAATAATGTAATCGTCTCCTTTGAGAAGTATGCCGCGAACCCCCATGGTGTCTCTGTCTGTAGGGCGAACATCGTTTTCTTGGAAGCGAATTGATTTTCCATCCCGGCTAACCAGAAGAATATGATCGCTACCGGAAGTCTTGTTCACCCAAACTAAACTGTCTCGATCGGTCAATTTGATGGCGATGAGACCATTACTTTTGATGTTTTCATACTTACTGAGAACAGTTCTTTTGACAATACCTTTCTTGGTGGTAAAGAAGAGGCAGTCGTTTTTGTTTATCTGTGAGGAGAGTGGAAGAATGGATTGAATTGTTTCGTCGGTATCGATATTTATCAAATTAATGATGGCTTGGCCTTTACTAATGCGACTTCCTTCAGGAAGTTCCCATACCTTGAGGGAGAAAACTTTTCCCTTGTTTGAAAATACTAAAAGGCGGTCGTGAGTGTTCGCGTTTGTTAATAGATGAATCTCGTCTGTATCTTTGATGGTCATACCGGAAACCCCCTTACCTCCCCTCTTCTGAGTTTTGAAAGTAGCGAGGGGCATACGCTTGATATAGCCAGATTTGGTGAGGGCGACAATGGTTTCTTCAGCGGGGATAAGATCTTCTTCGGAGAAAGTACCAGGCGCGTTGGCGACGATCTTGGTTCTCCTCTTCTCCGGATAGTCGAGAGCCAGCTTGGTAATTTCGTCTTTGATAATTTGAAGTACTTCTTGAGGGTTCTTCAAGATAATTATCAAGCGATCGATCTGTTTCTTTAGCTCTTGATATTCGGCTTCGATCTTTTGTCTTTCAAGTGCGGCCAGTTTGCGAAGCTGCATGTCGAGAATGGCGATTGATTGGATCTCCGATAGGCCAAACTTGGACATTAAGTTTTGTTTGGCGGTGTCACTATCCGGACTTTTTTTAATCGTTTCAATCACTTCATCGATGTTATCGAGAGCAATGAGCAAGCCTTCTAGAATATGAGCACGGTCCATGGCTGTCTTAAGCTCGAATTGACTACGCCGGACCACGACACCTTGGCGGTGAACAGTGTATTCAATGAGAATTTGTTTGAGGTTCAAAAGATGAGGAGTGCCGTCTGAAGTCAGGGCTACGACGTTGGCCGGAAAACTTGTTTGGAGCTCTGTGTATTTATAGAGACTATTAAGAACGCTTTTGGGCTTGGCGTCTTTTTTGAGGTCAACGGCGACAGTAAGTCCATGACGATCCGATTCGTCACGGAGATCGGCGATGCCATCGATACGTTTCTTCTTAACCAGCTCGGCTATGTCTGTGATGAGCTTGGCTTTGTTTACCTGATATGGTAACTCGGAGATAAGTATCTGGAAGCGGCCATTCTTCTTCTCGACAATTTCGGCAACACCGCGGACAATGATGCTGGCTTTTCCGGTGGCATAAAGTTTCTTGATCTCATTGGTGTCATAGATGATGCCTTTTGTCGGAAAGTCCGGACCCTTGATGTGCTTGCACAGTTCCTCGACCTCAACTGAGGATTCTATAGTTCCAGCTAGATCATGGTAATCAGCGGAGACAAAATCCTTTTCTGCATAGTGTTTAGTAATCTCGACATGACTTTTATCGATGAGAGCTTTGATGGCATCAACGACTTCGAGGAGGTTGTGAGGAGGAATTTTGGTGGCCATACCGACAGCAATACCGTCCGAACCCATAAGAAGTAAGTTGGGAAGCTTGGCAGGTAAGACGGTCGGTTCTTGCTGGGAGCCGTCGAAGTTGTCGATAAAGTCGACCGTATTTTTATCAATGTCTTCAAGAAGCTCACTGGCGATCTTGCTGAGGCGTGCTTCGGTGTAACGCATGGCGGCGGCCGAGTCTCCGTCGATCGAGCCAAAGTTTCCCTGGCCATCGACCAAGGGGTAACGCATGGAGAAATCTTGTGTTAAACGGACCATGGTTTGGTAAACGGCGGTGTCCCCGTGAGGGTGATATTTACCCAGGACCTCTCCGACAATACGAGCGGATTTTTTGTATGCACTCTTGTGAGTTATGCCCATGTCTCTCATGGCATAAAGTATGCGACGATGAACCGGTTTTAGGCCATCTCGCACATCCGGAAGGGCTCGTGAGACAATGACGGACATGGCATAGTCCAGATATGACCGTTCCATTTCTTCTACAATGGGAGTGGAGCGTATTGTTCCCCACTGTGTCTCTTCATCGGCAACGGGAACGGTGACAGTATTTTCTTGTTCTGGATCTAGAGTTTTATTTTCGTCCATTTTAAATATTTTAGATTTTAAATTGTATATTTTATATTTGTTTTGGTGGAGTGAGATTGCCACTCTTCCCGCCGCGCGGCGGGATCGCAATGACGAATTTGATTATGTATGAGTTAGGGCTTTTTCGATGGCTGGAGCGATATCTTTTTTGCGGGACATCTTGGGACCGATGTCTAAAATATTCTCGACGACAGTACCACCAAAAGCTTTTTGGATTAGCTCGATCTCACCTACACCACTAACCAAAAGTTTGGTATTAATTTTCAAAATATCGGTAATCGCTAGCATTATAAAATCAACACCTTGCTGTAATTTGATTGATTGAAGTACTGATAACAGTCCTTGTTTTCTATCAGTGAGTAGTGTCTCTTGCTCGACAGTTTCGATTTGACCGCACAAAACTTTTTTACCGGTAATATCTAAAACTTTGTAGTCATTAAGAACTACCTGTTCGTCCGATAAGGCACTAATGTTTGATTTTGCTTTGAAGATTTCAAGTGTCAAAGCGGAAATATCTTGGATACTAGCAATTGAGGCCAATTCCAGAACAGCGACTTCATCAGATTTAGTGGTTGTTGATGACTTTAGACCAACGGTGTCAGATAAAATGGCACATAGCATTAATGAAGCTAACTGCTTTTCGATAGGATGTTGTAGGTTTTTAAATAAAATCCACGCCAGAGTATTGGAAGAGCCGACCGGTAGAATGTTTATTTCTATCGGCGAGGAAAAATTGAGATTGGCCTTGTGATGATCAAAGATTCCGGCTATTTGATTTTGGTTGAGTCCAGGGAGACGCTGTCCGGCTTCGTTGTGATCGACTAGGACAACACGATCTTCTGTTGTAATGTCTTCTACTTTTAATAATTGCGGAGGGGTAAGATCAAATTTTTCGAAAACAAATTTTGTTTCTTGATTTAACTCATCAATTATTACCGGGATTGAATTTGGATCCCAGTGAATTTTCATGTATTCCGTAAAAGCTAGAGCGGCGACGACGGAGTCAAGATCAGGTTTGATGTGTCCAAAAACGTAGGTTTTCATTTAATATTTTAGATTTTAAATTGTATATTTTATATTTGTTTTGGTGGAGTGAGATTGCCACTCCTCCCGCCGCGCGGCGGGATCGCAATGACTGAATTAGATGTCGAGGTTGGCCGAGGTGGCATGGGTCTGAATGAACTTTTTTCTTGGGGCTACCTCCTGGCCCATCAGTGTAGTAAAGACTTCGTCCGCATGTACAGCGTCCATGATATTGATGCGTTTGAGTGTTCTGGTGGCGGGGTTCATGGTAGTTTCCCAAAGCTGTTCTGGATTCATTTCTCCTAAACCTTTATAACGCTGTATACCAGATCTCTTTTGATCCTGTGGACTTAAGGTAGCGAGGTACTTGTCTTTTTCTTCGTCAGTATAAACATATTTATTAATGGTGCCATGGCTCACTTTGTAAAGTGGAGGAATGGCGAGATAGACATATCCCTTATCGAAAACCTGAGTGGTGTGTCGGAAAAACAGAGTCAGAAGAAGTGTAGCGATGTGAGCACCATCGACGTCAGCATCAGTCATGATAATTATGCGGTGATAACGAAGTTTCTCTATATCGAGAGTATCCCCTATTCCCATTCCCAGAGCGATGATCAGATCTTTGACACTTTCCGATTCGATAACTTTGTCCAAGCGAGCTCTTTCAGTGTTTAAAATTTTACCTCTGAGGGGAAGAATAGCTTGATGCTTACGATCTCTCCCCTGCTTAGCAGAACCACCGGCTGAGTCTCCCTCAACAATGAATAGTTCGGACATCGCCGGATCTTTTTCCTGGCAGTCGGCCAACTTCCCTGGAAGAGTCATTCCCTCCAAAGCACCTTTACGGACAACGGCATCTCTCGCCGCCCTTGCGGCCATACGAGCTTTGGCGGCTAAATATACTTTACCGATAATTATTTGAGCTGTTTGGGGATGTTCTTCAAGATATTCTTCAAGACCTTTTTTGACTATTTGATACACACCCGACTGGACTTCGGCATTGTTAACCTTAGTTTTTGTTTGGGATTCAAATTGGATTTCGGAAGAGCTCATCTTGATCCAGACAACTCCGGTGAGACCTTCTTTAAGATCGTCCGGAGTAAGGTCGATATCCTTATTCTTACCCTTTTTATCCTTTTCTTTATCGGTTTCTCCGGCTGTGATGTAGTTCTTCAATACTTTTGACAGAGCGGTTTTGAAACCGGTTAGGTGAGTACCTCCATCGTAAGTATTAATGGTATTGGCAAATGACTCTAAATTATCATTGTAGGTGTCCGTGTACTGCATCACTACCTCGACACCAATGGGAAGGTTGGCTTCAGTGGCACTACCGGAAACATAGATTGGTTCGTGAAGAGCTTTCTTGTGTCGATTCATGTGAGAGAGAAGTGAGCGAATTCCCGACTCAAAATAAAAGTTAGCTTCTTTTTCGGTCCGTTCATCTAAAAGATGAACATAGACGCCTGCAACAAGATAAGCTCTTTCTTGAAGCTTGGCTTTGATGTTGGCGTAGTTGAAGTCGGTGCTGATTTTGAAGATGGTGGGGTCGGGCCAGAAATGAGTAAAAGTTCCAGCTTTGGCGTGGAGAAGATGGCGGTGATATTCGGGAAGTAGTTCGCGGGTTTTTTCAGGAGAAATTTCTTTGACTGGGAAGTCGGGAGTGCCTACTTTGTATGATTGCAAGAAAAACTTTGGCAAGTGATTGACGATCACATCCATATGAGTGGAGAGGGCGTTGACTGCCGAAGCACCGACTCCGTGCAATCCCCCGGAAGCTTTGTAAGCCGATTCGGTAAACTTACCTCCAGCGTGAAGTTTAGTCATAGCCACCTCAAGCGCTGAGACGCCGCTAGGATGCATATCGGTAGGTACTCCTCGACCATCATCGGAGATGGAGACAGAGCCGTCTTTGTGGAGACAGACAAAAATATTTTTTGCAAAACCACCAATGGCTTCGTCAAGTGAGTTATCAACTATTTCAATAAGAAGATGGTGGAGGCCTTTTTCGTCGGTACTACCGATATACATTCCAGGTCTTTTGCGGACAGGTTCCAATCCTTCGAGAACGGTGATATCTTTGGCTGTGTATGACATACGGGGTTCATTTTAACTCATGCTTTAGAATATGTATATGATACCAAAAATAGCCGTAGGTTTCTTTGATGATAAAGAGGAATTATTTGCCAAATTATCTTTGACGGAAAACCTGGTAATGGGTTTTGACGGGGCGGAGGCAAAGCTAGACGATTTGAGAACATGGGTATACTCAGGAATTAATATTCTGACAACAACACCAAAATACTCGATGGTAATTTGGAACGCCGATAAAATGAGCCCTGAGTGCCAAGCGGTGTTATTGAAGCCCATGGAAGAGCTGGGAGAACGGATGAATTTAATTTTGGTGGTAGAAAATGAAAACCAACTTTTATCGACGATTTTGTCCAGAGGAATCATGGAATACTACAATAAATTTTTCTTTCCGGTAGAAGGATGTTGGGACGAAATTAGAAAATGCTGGAGTAGTGGTCCGGCGGCCTGCATTGCCTTTGTGGATCAACTGGACAAAGAAAAAGCCGCGCTGGTGATGGAGGAAGTCGTGAGAAAACTTCAAGCCAGTTTTATTACCGGGATCAATCAAAAAAGATTGACGATTTTAGATCTAGCGATTAGTAGTTTAGCTGAGCTTAAACAAACAAATATCAACAAAAAATTAATTCTAGATAATTTTCTGATTTGCTCATGGAGGATGATAAAAAGTTGAGGTATCCTCAAGGCCAGGCCTTGAAGGCGTATATAATTGTGACAAATGCCACAGAAAAATAGTCGTAAAGAATACGGAGCTGGCGGTTATTATCATATTTACAATCGTGGCGTTGAGAAACGAGATATTTTTCTAGACGAACAGGACTATAAGGTCTTTCTTGGCTATATGAAGTTTTATTTGGAATTTCCAAACCTTCAAGGCCTGGCCTTGAAGGATCCGGAGGGTAAAGTTATTTCTCCTTCGAGAGAACCAAAGAACTATGCTTCTCAAATTGAGTTACTATCTTATTGCTTGATGCCGAATCACTTTCACTTACTAATTAAACAATCTACCGATAGAGGCATAGCGGAATTTATGCAATCTTTAGTGCTTAAATACGTTCTGTACTTCAATAAGAAATACAAAAGGGTTGGAGGTCTGTTTCAGGGAAGGTATAAAACTGTTTTGATTGAGACGGAGGAACAATTTGTTTACGTTTCAAAATACATTCATCGGAATCCGATCAATCTTTTTCCTTCACCTTCAAGGCCAGGCCTTGAAGGTCTTGAAGGTGTCTGAGGATTATAGGTGACACTGTTATAAGTGTGTTTATGAGTTTAGGGCGGTGAGAGTTTCGGTTTCGTTTCGAGTGCGGTAAGATTTGCCGCCGAGCGACACAAATAGTTGGCAGGTGGATTGGCTGTCGTCAATGATAATGCTGTCTTTGATACTGGATCCTAAATTAGAAAATGTAGTGAGGAAGAATTTCCCTCCCCTGTCTCTTTTGAGAATTCCAATCTCATACAAGCACTGAATGTCATCAAACGATTGGGACAATGTGGGATTGGCCGGTATGGTAAAACGCCGCAAAGTATCCAAATTATCTGTTCTTAAGATGCAGTACCATTTTTTTAGCTTTTGGATTTTATTAAGAATTGAGAGGATGAGTCTGATTGCGAATACTGTTCCAGAAAGTATTGTAGGAAATGACGCCGTTAAAATCGACGAAACCAATTTTTTTGGGAAACGTTTGCTCCTTGCTTTCAACCCTCTAATGTTGGTTAATTATGGTTGTACTACCCAAACAAGTCCAGGTCAAGAAAGGAGAAATTTGCTATAGTTAAGATATGGATTATCAAGATAAGGCTCTGCTGGATTTTTTGGTTTCTTCCCGCAGGTTGGCGGCGGATAAGGCCGAGAGCCTAAGGGTCGAGGCTCTGACGATGGGAAAAAATTTGGCTGATTTGCTGATGGAAAGAAGGATTATCAATGAAGAAGATTTGTCTCAAGCGAGGGCAAAAGTACTTAATATTCCCTATTTTTCAGAGAACAAGGTTTCTATTAGTCCTGAATTACTGTCTCTCGTTTCGGTAGACTTAGCCAAAAGCTATCAAGTGGTTCCTTTTGATTTGGATAAACATGCAGGTACTTTGAGTATGGTGATGGTCAAGCCGGAAGAGCTGTCAACAGTTGATTTCTTTCAGAAAAGAACAGGTTATAAAATCAAGTCCTATTTAACATCAAAAGAAAACTTTGAGAATCTGATAAACAATGTTTACAGTCAAAGTCTTTCTGGCGAAATATCGGGGGTCCTCAGCAGAGGGAAAGAGCAGACGGATGAAACTGGGATAAGACTGGTGACTGCCGACACCATTTCACAGATAATCAAGGAACCAAAGATTGTCGAGATTGTGAGAAAAATCCTGAAACATGCGATTCGTTTGAGGGCTTCAGATGTTCATATCGAACCTCAAGAAAATATTACCCGAGTGAGATATCGAATCGATGGAATATTGGAAGAAAAACTAAGCTTGGATAAGGATTATCACGCCGCCTTGGTTTCCCGTATCAAAATCCTAAGCGGTATGAAGATTGATGAAAAAAGAATCCCGCAGGATGGACGTTTTAATTTTAGTTCGGAGTATGGCGAAGTGGATTTGCGTATTTCTTCATTGCCTACGGTAAATGGTGAGAAGATCGTAATGCGTCTTCTGAAAAAATCGGAGAAAGTGCCGACGCTATCCGAACTTGGTATAAGGGCGAAAGCCTTGGCGACACTTGAAGAAGCGATTCATATTCCGCATGGCATTATTTTATCAACCGGGCCTACGGGGTCCGGTAAAACCACGACTCTTTATTCTTTGTTAACCATGATAAATAGTCCGAAGGTGAATATTGTTACGCTTGAGGATCCGGTGGAGTATCAAATGAATGGTGTTAATCAGGTCCAGGTTAATCCACAGGCAGGTCTTACCTTTGCTTCCGGGCTCCGTTCCTTTCTCCGTCAAGATCCGAATATTATTATGGTAGGTGAAATTCGTGATGAAGAAACTACCCAGCTAGCGATACAAGCATCCCTAACAGGACACCTGGTATTTTCGACTGTTCATACAAATTCGTCTTCCGGAGCCCTCCCCCGTCTGTTAGACATGGGAGCCGAGCCATTTCTTTTGGCTTCGTCAATGACCGCCGCAATTGGGCAACGGGTCTTAAGGAAGATCTGTGACAATTGCAAACAAGTTTACGCGCCCGAACAGTCGGTGATTGATGATATTCAGCAAGTACTAGGAAAAATGTTGGATGGTTGGCTAAAATCCAGCTCCGACAAAACCGCTCAAGCCAACAAGAACAATGTTCCATTCATGCTTTATAAAGGTGTCGGCTGTGAGAAATGCGGAAACTCCGGGTATTTCGGACGAATTGGTATTTATGAGGTGCTGAGGGTATCCGAGAAAATAGCTCGTTCAATATTGGAGCGAGCTGATGCCTCCACTATCGAGAAACAAGCTATGGAAAATGGTATGATTATTATGAAACAAGATGGCTACCTAAAAGTTCTTGAAGGCATTACTACATTGGAAGAAGTTATTAGAGTAGCTCAAGTGTAGATAGATAATGGACAAAGCGGCTGAACTAATGCAAAAAATTTTGTTGGCAGGGTCCGAAATGGGGTCCTCCGACATACATCTGGTAGCCAATACTCCTCCGATTTTCCGTACGATGGGGAAACTGGAGCCATATAAACCGGCAGGGGTAATTGATTCAGAAATGCTGATGGCCATGATCAGCAGTGTGATGAATCAAAACCAAAAAGAGTTATTTCTCAGAGATTTCGATCTGGATTTTTCGATCCACTTGTTGGGGAAGGCTAGGTATAGAGCCAATGCTTATTTTCAGAAAGCGACACCGGCGATTTCTCTGCGCTTTATTCCCGACAAAATACCGACGATTGTAGATCTGGGTTTACCGGAAATTTGTCATTCATTTGCCAAACTAAAACAAGGGTTTATTCTTGTAACTGGACCGACCGGTTCGGGTAAATCAACCACTTTGGCGGCCATCATTGACGAAATAAATACAAATCGTGCAGAACATGTGGTAACCATAGAAGATCCAATTGAATTTGTGCACGAAAACAAGAAGTCGTTTATCAGCCAGAGGGAGCTTGGTGGGGATACTAAAAGCTGGAGCAACGCCTTGAAATCGGTGTTAAGAGAAGATCCCAATGTGGTTTTTATTGGGGAGATGCGCGATCCAGATACCATGCAGGCGGCGATGACGGTGGCCGAGACGGGTCACCTCGTGTTTGCTACGTTGCACACGAATTCTGCGGCCCAATCAATTGAAAGAATTGTAGACAGCTTTCCCGAGGAGCAACAAGCTCAAGCAGTATTACAGTTATCGATGATCCTTGAGGCGGTACTGTCTCAACGGCTAGTCCCCACCATTGAAGGCAAACGAGTGGTGGCTTCCGAGATAATGGTAGTCACTCCTGCAGTCCGCAATAATATCCGTGAAGGAAAAACATTTCAGATTGACAATATCATACAGACAAGCGGTAACTTGGGCATGAAGCTTATGGAAAACAGCCTGTCTGAACTGGTGAATAAAAATATTATCGATAGATCCGTGGCACTTGAGTATGCTATCCGGCCGTCTCTATTAGATAAACTGTTGGGAGGAAGATAGGATGAAAACATTTCAATACAAAGTGACCGATCGAGAAGGAGTCCCCTCTGCTGGTGTTTTAGATGCGGTTGATGAAAAACAAGCGGCCAACGTATTACGGAGCAAAGGGCTGTTGATTACCGGTTTGTACGAAGCCGACCAATTAAACATCGAAGTAATGATGGGGAGATTCTCTAAACCGAAACCGGATGAGATTACCAATTTTACCCGTCAAATGGCCACCATGATCGGAGCCGGCCTGCCTTTGGTGGAGGCATTGAAAATATTGAAAAATCAGTCAGGTGTAAGTATCAAACCAATTTTAGAAAAGATTTTGACGGAAGTAGAAGGCGGTTCCACCTTGGCTGATGCAGTGGAGAGCTCTGGAGGAGGATTTTCTGCTGTTTATATCGCCATGGTGAGAGCTGGAGAGTCGGCTGGAGTATTGGATCAAGTGATGGGAAAACTAGCCGATACGCTGGACAAACAGCGTGAGTTTAAAAGTAAGACAAAAGGTGCCATGGTCTACCCGACGATTATTTTTTTCGCGATGATAGCCATTGCCTCGATTATGATGGTTTTTGTGGTGCCAAAGCTTACAGCGATGTATAAGGATTTTGGAGCAGAATTACCTGGTCCGACAAAAATTCTGATGGGGGTAAGCGATTTTACCGTTCATTATTGGTATGTAGTTTTTATGGTATTGGTAGTGGGGGGGGTGACTTTTACTAATTGGTCCAAAACCGAGGTGGGAGGTTTGATGGTAGAGCAATTAACTTTTAAAATTCCGATTTGGGGAAAACTGAAAAAGGATATCATTTTGACTGAGTTTGCCAGAACAATTAGTGTCTTGTTAGGTGCGGGCATTCCGATTTTGGATGCTCTAAATATTGTCTCAAATACCCTGGGGAGCCGTATATATTCCGCGGGGATAAAGCAAGCGGCGATTTTTGTCGAAAAAGGAGTGAGTCTGGCTGAATCGATAACACGCCTGGATATGTTCCCGCCGATCCTATCTCAAATGATCTCCGTGGGAGAAGAAACGGGAAAACTGGATTCCGTTCTGGTCAAGTTGGCGGTGTTTTATGAATCCGAAAGTGAAATAAAAATTAAGGCTTTGACTACGGCGATAGAGCCGTTAATTATGATCATCATGGGAATTGGAGTGGGTTTCTTGGTGATTGCTGTGATCATGCCTATCTATAACTTGACAAGTCAGTTTTAATCATTCATAGTTTATTAAGGTGTTAAGGAACTAATTATTTAACAAATAAAAAAAATGAATAGAATAAACAGAGGTTTCACCCTGATGGAGCTGTTAATTGTCATCGGTGTTTTGGGTATCTTGGCCGCCGGACTGCTGGCCGCCATCGACCCGTTCGAACAGCTAAAGAAAGCTCGAGATACAAATAATCGTAGTGCGGCAATCGAGTTCCTTGGATCTTCACAAAGGTATTATGCTACTCACGGCTACTTGCCCTGGTATAAAGAAACAGTTTCTGGAACTTTTGATTGTGATGGTACTGATACCCAAATTCCATTATTGAGAACTGCTGATTCGACTACACCTTGGTCTGCTGTGCCTGTCAATAAGCCGACTGCTACAGCACACAATGCACAGATGAAAACGTGTGTTGATGACACACTAGGTGTAGATGGGGAAATCAAAAGCACATTCTTTGATGGGCTGGCTACGACTCTTTATGTAGTTTCGGGAGGTACTACCAAAGTTAAAGTTTGTTTCCCCCCTGAAGGTAAATCCAACATTTCTGATGGCCAAACTTCTTATTCTATAGACGATCTTGCAGCCCCTACGGCAGTATCTAGTGCTTGTAGTGATGCGGACAGGTTACTTGGAAAGTGTTTGCAGTGTTTTGAATAAAGAAGCGTAGATTAGAAAAGGGAAAACCCTCCGCTATGCGGGGGGTTTTGAGTTAAAATCTATCGTATGGCGCTGATAATAATTTTTTTGTTCGTAATGGGGCTGATCTGGGGAAGCTTTTTGAACGTGGTTATCTGGCGGATGTCACACGGTAGCTCTCCCCTATCGGGCCGGTCCATTTGTCCCAAGTGTAAACATGTGATTTCCTGGTATATGAATATTCCCGTGTTATCTTTTATTTTTCTTGGAGGCAGATGTGCATTTTGTCATAAAAAAATATCTATCCGCTATCCCCTGATCGAGTTGCTGACGGGAGTGTTCTTCGTTTGGTGGTTCGTGGTGGGTTTTAACTTCTTTAAGCTTGTCGGCAGTCCCTGGAGCTTCATTCAGCCTGTTTTTTGGCTGGTTACCGGTCTCGTCATGTTTGCCATACTGGTAATTGATCTACTGTATATGGTAATTCCTTTTGGTCTGAACTTAACCCTATTTTCTTTGGCACTTGCCTATCGTATTGGACTAACGAGCTTTGGAATTATGAATGGCGCGGATCTGTGGAGGTCAATCGCCTCCGGAGTTGGGGTATGCCTGATTTTTTTATTGTTGCAGTGGACCACAAAAAAAATTAAGAAAGTGGATGGATTTGGGCTGGGAGATATTTATCTCGCTCCATCACTCGGTTTACTTTTGGGTTGGCCCAGGATACTGCCAGGGATGTTTTCGTCGTTTGTTCTGGGGTCCGCGGTCGGACTGATACTAATTGGCATGAAAAGGAAAAAGTTGTCTCAGTATTTACCGTTCGGACCATTTTTGATTCTGGGAACTGCCATTGGTTTGTTATGGGGTGCTCCAATATGGAGCTGGTATATGGGATTACTGGTGTAATCTAGGGTATAAAGGGCTTGTAGTGTTTGGTATAGTATTTCATTGGTTTGGGGGCATTGAGAAAAAGGTCTTGGCTGTAGGTAAAGAGTTCAGATGGTTGTGTATTATTTAGAGATTGATTACTTCTTTCCAATGAAATGCTATTCCAACCAATAAAGCTACCTTTTCCTTGGAATTGCTGATCATCTTCGTCGCAACCATTGTTACCTACATCATGACAGGGAAAGGCAAGGCTTGCTCCCACATACCACCCATCGGCCCTAGTAACACTGGGATCAAATGTAAGGGTGCCTTTGGCAATAATGGACAGGAAGGAACCCTGGGGCACCGTGATATCATTCGTCACCGTGACATCTCCATTTATATGAAAGATGACGAATTGATTGGCCGATGGACTATAATTAAAAGATGTCACCGATCCGGCACTCTTTAAGATCTTGTAGCCGTTAGTAGTATCTGTTGCGGTATAGTTCACAGGCTGACCAGAACTCCAAGCCGTGGTGGTAAAAAGATTAAATCGGTTGTCATAAAAACTCCAATCGTAGATTTGTCCGGAATATTTACTTTCTATTTCCCATAGACTAGTGCTTACCTTAGCGTTTGGATTAGATCCTAGCATGTTTGCCGGCTGAGGGACACCATAGCTAAGGAGACCACGCCTGTTCCCCACTGTTGGGTCCGGCAAAATGAGAGACATCTCAGTCGGCAAACTAGAGGGTATTACACTTCTAAGGTCATCGTCGCCATAGACACTGCCTCCTTTGGCTTGCCACCAACCCCCATAGTTTCGCCAAAAACCGGTGTCTTTTACTACAATTTGTCCATGATCGGTTACTGTGGCTGCTGCTGGTCCGCACTCGGTCTTGATCCCTGCTGCTCTGCCTGAGCTAATCAGATCGGTATAATCAAAAGAATAGATTCCATTTGTTAATGAGGCATAAACAGACTCTGAATAATTGCCGCTGGCGTCGGTGCCAACGGGTAGAGAGATAACAGGCCATGGTCCATTGATATCAAAGTTGGCGTTACTATATCTAAGAGAAATGTACAAAGGATTGGTTCCAATATCAGCGGGGCAAGAGGATAGATCGGAGGCATCAAAGAGGGTTCCGGTGATCGTTCCTATACAGTTTTCCACCAAGGGTGTTCCGGTGCAGTTATTGGTACCACAATCTTCGGTACAAGTCCTGGTTCGTTGATGGCTGGAATTGCATGAGCTCCAGGCGGAGACGTAGGCTGGATCGACTGAGTCAAAACCCTCGACACAGATGCTTCTGGTTAGCGACTGACTTTCAAATGCCCCATTATTTGCTGAAGCCGACCAATAAATATTTCCTTTGATAACTGCCGGCCGTGTTGCTTGTGAGGTTAAGTCTGTTCTGGTATTTTCCAAATTGCAGCTTCCTGAAACGGTAGAGACACAAATTTTGTAATGATTGTCATTTGTAGGGCAAGCATAGCCCCAGCTCCCTATGCTATTCCAATCCATGGTGACATCGGTTCCGTAAGTTATTTCTGCTCCATCAGCCGGAGAAGCTAATGTGGGTGTATCCGGATAGGTGGCACAGCAAGCAGGTATGGTTAGTGGTACAGCTGCACAATCATCAGTGCCACAAGTTTCACTACAGGACGTTCGAGGGGCAGTTTGGGTAGCAGGATCACATGCGCCATAAGTAATAGATGTTGCCCCCCCCTCTACGCACGCAGTGATCGGACTTGACCACACTGTAGGTGGCACGCCGTTGTGGGAGCCGGCGTATATCCATACGCTGGGATCAGCCACTGTCGGTGTCCAGGAGTACTGTGAGGTAGTACCTAGATTCCAATTACCGACGTAGTCACAGCTCCCCGGCTCATTACTTTTGATGCACATTTCGTAGTGGTTACTAGGATTTGTACAGGCCATGCCCCAGCTCCCTATATCAGGCCAGTCAATGGTCGTAGCGGTATCTACTCTGAGCTGTTGACTGTTGGTCGGCGTTGAGATCACCGGTGCGTCAGGGGCTGCGTCGGTACAAATGGGACTACAGCCACAAGTCTTGCAAACGCTGGTGTGTACACAGGAAACTATTTCGTCATTATTGTCGTAGATACAATCACTATTGGGGCGTGCATATCGAAATGGCAAGCTGTGGTCATAAACATCATTTATGGTGGCACAGTACAGAGGGTCCCGGGTAGGAACCATCTCTCCTCTATTGTTTAGCTCCCAGCCATAAACGGTGTAGGTATGATTGTAGGTAGATCCATCACAGGAAAATCTTTCACCGGTAGGACAGCAACCACAGTTGGTTTGACAGGTGAATTTGGTTTCATCGCCTCCACAACTTGGGGTTCTATATGAAGGAAATACCCAATCACATACCCCCTTGTATTGAACGCAGGTATTCGTAGCTGTTCCTTCGCACGTGAGCACACCCCCTGGATAGCCAGGGTCGGTACATTTGGGTGCGTCGTAATTACTACCACCTCCCCCTGAGCAGCAGTCAAGAAATACGGACGAGGTTCTGATGCCACATGTAGGATAATCACTACCTCTACACTCCCATTGTGTAAAAGGCCCGTATTGACAATCACTGTCGCAGGTATATTCAACGTTATGTCTTCCGGGAACTACGCAAACTCCATCACCCGCCCCGCAACCCTCAATGTAACTAATGATACCTGTTCCCTGACAGGTTTGCGTACCAGGACAACCACCCGCTCCCATCGCACCATCAATATTGGAGAAAAATCCCAGTAACGTAATTACAGCACTAGTTATCCACAATATGGATGAAGAAAAAGAGATCACTACTTCAATAATACTATAAATCGCTATAAAACTTGATAAAAGATTTTATTCCACATCTTGTTCCGTACCTGCCCTAGATTGAGAATTTCATCTATAAATTGGTAATACTCTAGATCGGGATTTGTCATTCTCCTTCTAAAATGTTCGGCGGCAATGTCTTTCCCGACATACATATAGTGCCAGCTTTCTTCCGGAGTGGCCAGAAGCGGGTTCACTCCTCCCAAAAAGCTACGGACAAACCCAAAACGATCGGCATTGCCGTCCAGCCACAATCCTTCTTTGGTTTGCTCAAACCCATTTCCCCTGTCAGGTCTTACACCCAAAGATTGAAAATCTATTGCCAGACCGGTATGGTGCTGTGATCTTCCTGGTGGTGCAGTATATCCGCTTGGGAATCCATTTTTCTTAGACTTCTCATAGCTTTGAGTCTGCCAATCCAGGTCTCGAAAGCCACAGTTTATCCAAAAACGTAGACCCAGGTCCCACGACTCATCTATTAGTGCAGCCAACGGGTTCGTAATTACCTGATGAGCGACACAGTACTCAGATGTCGCCACTCCAGGAAAATAGTCAATCAGCTTGACCAAACTAGGCTTAATATAACTATCTATTTCTTGTTGAGTAATTAGTTGCTCAGGACCTACTCTCCCCCACCTTTCTACTTCTGGAATAACTTCAAAATCTAGTCCATAGGCTTCTATCATAGCCAAGTCCCTTGGATTCAGTATAGCCCCCAAAACTCCAAGATAGGACAATTTTAAAAAATCCCGCCTGCTTATTTGTTCGCTTTTCGACATGGGAATATGGTATCTTAATAAGGTATGTATGTCAAGGCTATAGGGTGCTATATGTAGCTGTTACATACAAATTATTACCCAATATACACAGCCAATACGTACAAATGTCACTTACTACAGGATTAATTCAAACTTGCCTATAACTAAGAATTTAGATCAACTTGATCGGATCGTGCTAGCATGATCCGCTTTCCAAATCATAGATATAAGATATTTTTCGGAATTTTGATATACTATGTATTAGTGCAGGCAGAAAACACAAAAGACACCAATCATCTCTACGCATTCGTAGAAGAAAAAGCCGACCAGGTTACCAATTGGCTATATCGGAAAATCAAAAAGGGTCCCCTCGGCCACGGTCATTTTTCCATGATCGTCGGAAACAGCTGTTTCGGAAAATCATTGGTTCTAATTAAACTTCAAGAATTGCTTAAAGAATCCGGCGGTATTGAGAAACCCTATGTCTTCTGCCAGCCATTGGTTGACAGAAACGACTTGATCACTGGAGTGATTCGATCCAGAAATAATAAAAGAATGGAAGCTGTGAGTTTTGATACCAAGGAGAAGATTGAACAGATTTTTCACGATCATGACATCGTGGTAGTCGACGAAATCCAGCTCACCCCCCATGATCTTCAAAGCTTCTTTCTCAAAGAACTTCATCTCTTCTTGGATAGAGGTGGACTTTTTATAGCTGCCGGATTGGATTACAACAGTCTGGGAGGTGAATTTATCTTTTCTGCCCTACCCAAGACCCGTGCCCATAAAACTCACCACCTTCAATCTCTCTGTAACATGTGTGGCAAGCCGGCGGATCGGTTTGATCAGCACTTGATTAATGGCATTCCTGCTAACGTCAATATGCCCGACTTTGTCGGCCCCACCGACTATATTACCTATGAACCCAGGTGTAGTGATTGTTTAATAGTCGAAAAATAAATGAAAATCTATTTTTCCGCCCCCATTAGCAATGTCGAAAAATCAGCCATGGATCGGTATTCTCTTATCGTCCGCACTCTACAAGATCTGGGACACAACATACTTTATGACCATCTTTTAAATAAGAATAGAGAGTTTCTCAGCAAACAAACCCCCAAGGAAAGCCTTGAAAATCAACGATTAATGACTAAGCGAAAGAATCAGGCTGATCTGATCGTGATTGAGGCCTCAACCCCCAGCTTTGGTATCGGCCAAGAAATTGCCTACAGTCTTCAAAACAACAAGCAGGTTATTATTCTCTACCTTGAGGGACACAAGCCTCACATCCTGCAAGACGAAGGGCAGGATCTGCTATTTATTTATGAATATAGCCTTTCTAGTCTCTCGGCCATTCTTTCTCGTGCCATCGATGAGGCTAGGGAGAAAGTTGATGTCCGTTTCAACTTTTACATTTCTCCTGAGATCGGCCGCTATCTGGATTGGATAAGTCAAACCAAGAAGCTTCCAAGGTCGGTATTCCTCCGTGGTCTGGTTGAAAGACACATGCATGTTGACAAAGAGTATCGAGACTAGGCTGTCGGAGTTGTTTGGAACTACGAAATTTGCTAATTGGTGATAAAATTCAGAGCAATATGGGAAAGGAATCAAGGGTGGGTATTATTGGAACTGGTTTTATTGCTAGAGGCCTGAGCTA
>Ga0210057_1004474_pt1 | contig 18536 bp, 16 predicted proteins | sample CryGeyCG2114_010_2_FD_183968 | JGI IMG/M metagenome (GOLD analysis project Ga0210057, IMG submission 183968) | Groundwater microbial communities from aquifer - Crystal Geyser CG10_big_fil_rev_8/21/14_0.10 (SPAdes) (version 2) | ecosystem: Environmental > Aquatic > Deep subsurface > Groundwater ...
AAGACTGGTCTTGGGGTTAGACAATGGAAAATCTCTTGTTTTGTCCGATATGCGTAAGTTTGCTAAGGTGATGTTTATTAAAACGAAAGCCCTAAAAGACCACCCTGACATTTCAAACATTGCTCCAGACCCGTTTCAACTATCAATGAAGGGTTTTATAGAAAAGATTAGACAAAAAAAGTCTGGACGGATAAAGAATATTTTAATGGATCAAAGTTTGGTTTCGGGTATAGGCAACATTTATTCCGACGAGGTCCTTTTTAACGTAGATCTTCACCCAGAAACAGACATAAGCGCTATCAACGAAAAAAAGCTAGGAGAAATATGGGTAAGATCTAAAAAAATATTATCAAAAGGAATAGACCTAGGCGGTGATTCCACCTCTGACTATAGAAACATCGAGGGTAAGCGTGGTAATTTCCAAAAAAAACATCAAGTCTACAGAAGATCAGGACAATCTTGCCCAAAAAGAGGGTGCTTAGGCAAAATCATAAGAAAGGTCGTTGGGGGAAGAAGTGCTCATTTTTGCAATAAACACCAAAAACTAGTCGAGACGAAAATTAAAAAATAAAGTATATTAGGTTAATGAATGCTTTGAATGATTTAAAGTGGTTGATAGCTGTTCTTTTGCTCCTTTTTGTTGCGTGGGTCGTTTGGGGCACGCGTGGTGGAGTTGAGGGTCCATTCATAAAACCTCCCGGCTCAGTTGATTCTGGAGAAACCTATGGTAACCCAATCAATTTTAATAGTCTTAAGGAGGAGTCTCCAACGACAACCTTTGGTCCCACAGATACAAGCCAGGCCTCTTCAAATAATACAACCAACTATACGGTAGATCTAAGTGATCTAAGGAATGAAACGAAAAAGATAGAAACATCTTCAGAGAGTAAGTATAAAGACCTGGTAACAATCTCGAGTTACGCGGGTGCTAAACAAACTTCTGTAGATAAGGAGAGAGTTGAACTTAGGGTCTCCAAGAACGCGACAGAAAAAATTCCTCTTACTGGATGGAGGCTTGAGAGTGGTGTTTCAGGAGTCGGTGACACTATCAAGAAAGGATCATATCTCCCCTACTCTGGGCAGGTTAATGTTGATGTGGACATCTTTATTGAAAAAAATGAAAAAATTATCATTTCTACAGGTAAATCACCAATCGGAAACTCTTTTAAGATAAACAAATGTACAGGTTATTTTGAGCAATTTCAAGATTTTGACCCCTCCATACAAAAACTTTGCCCCAAACCAATTGATGATTTGCCAAATATAGGTGTGGGAGATGAAGCCGAGAGGTGTATAGATTTTGTTGAAAAGCTCCCTAGATGTGAAGTTTACTTAAAGGAGATACCTACAAACATTGGTGGGACATGTACTGAATATGTCTCAACAAAAGTGAACTACAACACTTGTGTAGCGAACCACAAAAGTGACAGTGACTTCTATCCTGGAGAGTGGAGAGTTTACTTAAAGAGAGGCGACGAACTTTGGAAAAGTAAGAGAGAAATAATAAAGCTAATCGACGAAGAAGGAAAGGTCGTAGATGCCGTTAGTTACTAAACAAAATAATTCCTACTGAGACGGAAACATTCAAGGACTCTTTTTGCCCGTGCATTGGAATTTCAATTATTTTGTCGGAAAGACTTAAGATACTCTCAGATAAACCAGAAACCTCGTTGCCAAAAACAAAAGCTTGTCTGTTTTTTTGCTTCAGACTTCTATAATCTATAGATTTATTATGCTGCTCAACCGCGACAACTTCAAATCCTTTCTCCTGTAACTCTTCTATTAAGGAAGTAGTGTCCGCCCTGTGCTCCCATGGAACTATTTTTTCGGCACCAAGGGCTACCTTGCCAATATCTTTTCGCCACCGACCGAACTTATCCTTTGGTTGTGGTGTATATCCAGTCAGATAAACCTTGGAAACCCCAGCGGCTTCTGCGGTCCTAAATATTGAGCCAACGTTGTGGGTGCTTCTAATATCAAAGAGAATAATAAGTTTTTCTTTCTTCATCTTGTTTGTGAGCTTATCAGGAAGTGCTAAAATAGGCTATATGCTAAATGCTTTTCCAGACCTTCTCTCTTTTGGTTTTTTTTCGCCTTTTATTTTGAGGGTTGTTTTGGGCCTTATTTTTGTAAATCTTGGATATTTAAAGATGAGCAAGGAGAAGCAGGACTGGGAAAACTTCTTTAAATTAACCATTTTCAGGCCTGCGGGTCTCTGGATTAGAATTTTTGCGATTTTAGAAATTCTTGGGGGTCTAATGCTTTTGGTAGGAATTTATACTCAAATAATAAGTCTGTTCTTTGTAATAATCTCCCTTGCAGAAATGAGGATTGAAAAAAATGAACCCTCTCTTCTAAAAAGGAATTTTGTTTTTTACTTGCTACTGTTTTCTATCTCCCTCTCTTTGTTGTTTAGTGGTGCGGGAATTTTTGCCCTTGATCTTCCTCTCTAAAAAACTGGACACTATTTCGTATTTACAGTATATTTTCTTTGTTAAACCGCCTGTGGCGGTTTTAAAATATCCGCCCATAGCTCAGCTGGTAGAGCAGCTCCCTTTTAAGGAGAAGGTCCTAGGTTCGATCCCTAGTGGGCGGACATGAGTTTGTTAATCCTCGATACGAAAGTATTGAGGATTTTCAAACTCTCTGCCTGGTTAGGATCGAAGGGCGGAGGCGATATATATAATCCAACAACATGAACATCTACGAAACCCTAAAAGAACTCGGAATAGAATACAAAACCTACGAACACCTCCCTGTTTTTACAGTGGAAGAATCACTAAAACATAAAGAGGAGGTCCCAGGAGAAAGGAATAAGAGTCTCCTGCTTAGAAACAAAGATAAGAGTAGTTATTATTTGGTTATTATTTATGGAGAGAAGAGAATCAATCAAAATAGCCTGCAAAAAGATTTAAGAGAAAGCCGACTAAGTTTTGCCTCCCCTGAAGATTTAAAACAAAAGCTAAATACGACGCCTGGCTCAGTAAGTCCTTATACATTAATTAACAACAAAGAGAAAGATATTGTTGTCATTATTGACGACGATGTTTTGAAAAGCGATAAGGTCTATTTCCATCCAGACAGAAATTCTGCCACACTAGAAATGAGCACCATCGACTTTAAAAAATTTGTCACGTGGACAAAAAACAAGGTCCTTTATAAAAAAATCTAGGTTATGCGGAGAGAATAAATTCCTCCAGTAATATTTCAACATCACCCTCCCCCCTTCTAACTCTATGCGAAATGTCCAGAAGACTTTCTGAGATTTTAGCAAGCTCTTCAAATTCAAACTTTTGGCAAAAGCCGAGAGATTTCCTTAGTACAAATGGATTTAGTTTTAGGTCACTTAAATTAGGTTCGTTTTTAACTATTAGTAAGTTTTTAACCTGCCAAAGAATAACATTAAGAACTTCATCAGGTGTGACGCCAGAGCGTAGCGCTTTTTGATACAAAACCCACGTATCTTTTTTTCTCCTCTCTGCAAAAGAGTCTGTCAGCGCATAAATATTGAATCCGTCTCGAACCTTGTTTGATTTTGTTAAGCCTTCCTTGGGAGAAAACTTTTGAATCTTTTCTGCCCATTTTTTAAATCTCGAAAGTGTCGAATTACTCAACGTCTCTTCAATGAAAATAAAAATATTGGGAGAAGCTGAAATATCTTTAAGGTTGTTTAACACTAATTTCTCGTATTCCTTGTTTTCAAAAAGAGAATCAAGGACAACAATATATTTTCCAGCAAAAAGTGTCTGGCTTTTAATATATTCTTCTAACAAACCCTCGTTAAAGTTTTCTGGTGTTAATTTGAAGAGAGAAGAGTTTGGGTCTTTTTCTAACAAAGAGACAGTAATGGAACGAAGTTTTTCTCTTGATGCTTTATAATTTTCTCCGTAAAGTAAATAGATCATATTCTTTTCTTAAATTTTCTCATCTCTCCCCAATTATCACCAACTCTGGCATCAACCTCCAATTTAATTCCAAAAATTTTACTAGGTTCTATAACCCCCTCCATTGTCTTTTCAATAATAGGAACAATCTCTGAAAGAAGGTTTTCTTTTATTTCATAAACAAGCTCGTCGTGAACCTGAAGTAATAAATACGCCTCCTTGTTTTTCAACAGTTCGTCTATAGATACCATAGCGATCCTAATAACATCAGCATTGGTCCCTTGGATTGGGGCATTTATAGCCATCCTCTCTGCTTGGGCGCGCAAAAAGGGCAAACGAGAAGTTATGCCGGGGAAATGTCTTCTTCTGCCAAAAAAAGTTTCTGTGTAGCCATTTTTTAGAGCAAACCTTTTGGTCTTTTCTAAATATTCCGTAATACCCGTAAACTTCTCGAAGTAGTCATTGTAGAATTTCTGGGCTGTCTTTCTGTCTGTACCCAAGGCCACTCTTAAAGCATTAACGCCCATACCATACAGAATCCCGAAGTTTATTGTTTTTGCGTGAGTTCTCATTTTCTTCGTAACCTCGGCTCCTTCAACAGCAAAGACTTCTTGTGCCACAGAGTCATGGATATCTTTTCCTTCTTTAAAAATCTGGACAAGTTTCTTGTCTCCAGACAAAAAGGCAGCAATTCTCAACTCAATTTGTGAATAATCAAAAGAGACCAGTTTGTAGCCCTTCTTGGCAACAAAAGCGTCCCTAATTTTCCGGCCGAGCTCTGTTTTAATTGGAATATTTTGGAGATTTGGATTCTGTGAAGACATCCGGCCAGTTGTTGTGCCCGCTTGATTAAAATCAGCGTGAAGACGCCCATCCTTCCCAACCATTTGAGGAATGTTGTCTATGTATGTTGAGAGGAGTTTTTGTAATTCCCTATATTCTAATATTTTTTCGATTATAGGGTGAATTCCTTTTAGTTTAACTAATTCCGACTCTCTTGTGGACCGCGCCCCGGTCGATGTTTTTTTTACATTCTTTGTTTCTAGTTTTAGGTTGTCAAAAAGTACCTCTCCAAGTTGTTTAGGAGAGTTTATGTTAAATTCTTCTCCTGCCATCTTCCAGATTGAAGTCTGTAATTTCTCAAGCTCCATATGATATTTCTTTGAAAGTGCTCCCAAAAAAGAAACATCAACTTTAATTCCTTTTTTCTCCATTTTCTCAACAACATCAATTAGTGGAAGCTCTATTTCATTATAAATTTTATCTAAATTTTGTTTTTCTAATTCTTTAAAAATACCCTCACGGGCTTTTTTAAAATCATTTGTTTTTGCGAACTCAAGAATGTCGTCTAGTTGGGGATTTGTGACATCAGAGTTTAACAACCACAAAGCAATAGATGTTTCCTTTAATGATCGGTGGTCTACTTCTTCCCTGTCCACCAAATCCTCCACCACACCAAAAAGCTCTCGCACCCGTGAAGATAGAGTTCTAAAACCTAGCTTTTGAAAAAGTGACAGAACTTCCTCCACTTTCACCGATTCCTTCCAATCTCTCTCGGGCAACTTAAATTGTATTGGTACATCTCTTTTAATTTCACCCAACTCTCTCGAAAAGAGCGCCTCCTCCTTTCCTTCACTTAAGAGTTTAACAATTCTAGTTTTTATACCATTTTTCTTAAAAGAATCTGGGTTTTTCTTTAATTCTTTGTAGATCTCGTCGATTGACCCAAAAGTTTTAATAAGGTTGGTTGCTGTTTTCTCCCCAATTCCTAGAATGCCTGGAATATTATCTGATGGATCGCCTCGTAAGCCCTTAAAGTCAGGCAATAACTCCGGACCAAAGCCGAACCTATCTCTTACGGCTTTTTCGTCATAAATAATTGTGTCTTTTATTCCTTTTTTTAGGGTGTAAACCCTAACAACCTCTCCATCGACGAGTTGAAGTGTGTCCATGTCTCCAGAAGCAATAATAACCTCTAATCCCTTTTGTTTTTTAAATTTCTCAGCCAAGGTTCCTAAAATGTCGTCAGCTTCAAACCCCTCTTTGTCATAAGTGGGAATATTAAATGCTTTAAAAACATCCCGAGACCTCTTTATTTGGGTAACTAGCTCCCCGTCTGTTTCTTTGCGACCAGCTTTATAATCTTTATAAGCTTCATGCCTATACGTTGGCTTAGGCAAATCATAAGCAGCAATAATATAATCAGGTTTTAATTCAGTGATAATTTTAAAAAGCATTAAAGAGAGACCGTAGAGAGCTCCAGTTGGTTCCTCGCCAGACCTAAAGTCTGGTAGAGCATGGTAAGCGCGATGCAAAATAGCGTGGGAGTCTAACAAAATTATTTTTTTTGTTTCTTTTTTACTCATAAAAAATTTCCCTTTTGTTTTCATCCACGAATTTAAAATCTATAAACAAGGTATTCTGGGGGAGAATGTCTTTAATGTTTTCTGGCCACTCAATAAAAATGATGTTTTTGGAATCACTTGATACTTCCTTCCACCCTAAGGTTAACAACTCACTTCCGCTAGATAGTCTGTAGGCGTCAATATGAATAAGATGAGTAAACTTTTGATTCTCGAGTTTGTATATTTTTTCGATGACAAAAGTGGGGCTTGACACAGTCTCTTTAATGCCCAAGATTTCCGCGCTGGCCTTAGTAAAGGTGGTTTTGCCAGAACCTAGATTTCCTCTTAGTCCGACAATCGTTGCGCCAAACTCAAGGGGCTCTAATCTCTCAATAAATTCACTTGCAATAGCCTTAGTCTCTTCTAAACTGTTTGAAAGATTTATTCCCATGTAGGGTATTCTAGCACTTCAAAAGAGATCAAAGAAAAAGGGCCGTGGCGCGCACTCGCGCCACGGCCCGTACCCCTTGCTAGCGAACGTTTGCTGGCTTGACCTCGATGTAGTCGGTTATATACACCACGTCCCCCCGCCACTGGTGGTAACGGTTACTGTTGTAGTAGTTCAGGTCGATTGTAGTCGACCCTAAGTGGCACCCAGCACCAGGATTGTTGCAACCCTCCTGGTAGACCTCTACCTGGAGAGAGACAACAATCCTTTGGTGGGGGGAGCCCATTGGCCGCCTGTAGTAGTGGTAACCACAGGAATCTTGCCCTGTTGGTACCATATGGCACCCGGGCAAGACTTGCCAGCCACCGCTCCCGGTCTTGAAACCAGAAACGATGATCTTCGTTCCCTCCATCATGTTGAAGATTCTCACGGCGCCGACGGTCTCACAGCCCGCGCTACCAAAGAGTGCGAGCACAGCCAGAAAAAGAACCGCCCTTCTTGTGAACATCTCACCCATCACTCACCTCCGCCTCCGACATTTGAAAAACGTTCCTACCCGAATGGTACAATATATAATCTCTCTGTCAAGAGTGGTGCTCTCTTCCGCGCCCTGAGAAGATTGAGAGCTAGCCATAAAAAGGTTATTATTTAACGAAAGATGACTCAATTTGATGATAAAAACAGAGAAGATAAAGTAAAACTCTTCAGAGAAAAAGAAGGTGAGGACTTGGCGAATATTCTTTCAAAGAAATATGGACTTAAATATGTAGACCTGACACAAATTTCGATAGACACAGACAAATTAAAGTTGGTCCCAGAAATAATCGCCAAAGAAAACAAACTTATTGTATTTGGGGGTGTCCATAAGACAATAAAAGTTGGTGTCCTGTCACCAAACGATAGTGGAACAAAAAGCATCTTAAAGGAACTTGAAGAGAGAGGTTATATTCTAGACATCTATATGGTCTCCCAAAAAAGTCTCGAAACTGTCTGGAAAAGATACAAAGACATCTCTTTCTCAACAGAGACAAAGTCTGGTGTTTTAGATATCTCAACAGAAGACATCGAGCGGGCTTTATCCGAAACAAAAAGTCTTAACGATGTTATAACTTCAATTAAACAAACCCTCGCCCTAAAGAAAAGCTACCGAGTGTCTAAAATTATGGAAACAATACTAGCGGGAGCAATATCCTTAAACGCCTCTGATGTCCACATAGAACCAGAGGAGAGCTCTGTTAGGCTCAGATTCAGACTTAACGGTATATTAACGAATATTTTAGATTTCGACCCAGAAACATACCACCTTCTCCTTTCTCGATTAAAACTACTGTCCGGCCTGAAACTTAATGTCAAAGACCAGGCGCAAGACGGACGTTTTAGCATCAAACTTAGCCAAACAGACATTGAGATTAGGGCCTCTTCGATCCCAGACTCTTACGGTGAGGCTATAGTTTTGAGAATTTTAAACCCAGAAACTATCAAGGTTTCTATGGAAGGACTAGGGATGGACAAAGACCTATATCAGACCGTCCTTGCAGAAATCGAGAAACCTAATGGAATGGTTTTAAACACCGGACCAACTGGTTCGGGAAAAACAACTGCCTTATATTCCTTTTTACAAAAAATCCACAGACCTGAAATAAAAATAATTACGATAGAGGACCCTGTGGAATACCACCTCCCTGGTATTGTTCAGACTCAAGTAGATTCGAAAAGAAATTATAATTTTTCTTCTGGCCTAAAAGCGTCCTTGAGACAAGACCCAGACATTATCATGGTTGGAGAAATCCGAGACGAAGAGACGGCTAAGACAGCAATCCATGCCGCCTTAACGGGCCACTTGGTCTTGTCGACCCTTCACACAAACTCCGCCGCTGGAACTTTCCCAAGACTTATTGACCTTGGGGTGGATCCAAAGACAATCGGGCCAGCGATGAACATCGCTATGGCTCAACGCCTTGTTAGAGTGTTGGACGAGAAGAAAAAGAAAAAAATCCCCATCCCTGACGTAGACAAAAAACTGATTGAGGAAATCCTCTCTGGAGTAAAAGACAAAAACAAGATTCCCCAAACTAACTATGTTTGGATTCCGGACACCGAAGAGGGTGATATTTCTGGATACTCTGGTAGGGTTGGTATATTTGAGGCAATAGTGGTAGATAATAAAATGGAAGAACTGATCGCCAGAGAACCAAGAGAAACTGAGATAACAGAATTGGCAGAAGAAAGGGGTCTTTTAAACATCAAGCAAGATGGGGTTATAAAGGTCCTGAATGGTATAACCACCATTGAAGAGTTAAGAAGGGTCGTAGACCTATAATAACCAGAAAACAAATTACTCTTGTGGTAAATGTTTTTATTTAAAATAATAGTTTATAGTGGCCAATAGAAACAAGAAATCGAGATTATAAATCTCTAAGCAAGACTTCGCGGACGAAGTTAGACACAATTAATGAGGATTGCTCGAGTTTTTAAAGATAAACTTAAAAAACAAGAAGCGTCCTTAAAATAACGCCTATAATTGCTTAGAGATTTATATTCTCGATTTAAATAACTTGCTCTAGGATATTAACATAAATGATTAGTAATGTCAAGTAATAAAGATGGGACAAAAAAAGAGATTTTGGCTGAAAAATCCCTAGACAAAACACTTCGTCCTGATAAGTGGGTTGACTATATTGGCCAGGAGGGTGTAAAAAAAAACGTCCAGGTCTTGATACGCGCCGCCCAAGAAAGGGGGCAGGCGCCAGAACACCTACTTTTTTATGGACCTCCAGGCCTTGGGAAGACAACTCTGGCTATTCTGGTGGCCAAAGAAGTTGGTTCTAGTATGAAAATAACTTCTGGCCCAGCAATTGAAAAAGTTGGCGACCTAGCCTCTATCCTGACAAATCTCTCCCCGGGAGACATTCTTTTTATTGATGAAATACACAGACTAAATAAGTCTATAGAGGAGGTGCTTTATCCAGCAATGGAGTCTGGAGTATTAGACATTATTATAGGCAAGGGCCCATCAGCAAGAACAATACAGCTCGAGCTCCCAGCTTTCACAATGGTCGCAGCAACAACACAAGTTGCATCTATTTCCTCCCCTCTCCGCTCAAGGTTCTCGGGGGGTGTACACAGACTAAATTTCTACAGTGAAGAAGAGATAGAAAAAATACTTCAAAGATCCGCAAAATTACTGGGAGTTGTGGCACCAAAAGAAGCACTAAAAGAGATTGCGAAGCGAAGTCGATTTACACCGAGAACAGCAAACTACTTCCTAAAAAGGTGTCGAGATTTAGCACAAATAAACAAACGGGACCTTTCGCGCGACTCTGTCGAAGAGACCTTAAATATGCTTGAAATAGACAAACTTGGCCTGTCTGCCCACGACAGAAGGATTCTTGAAACAATAATTAACAAGTTTGCTGGCGGCCCCGTTGGCTTAAACACCCTGGCGACCGCCCTGTCGGAAGAACAGTCAACTGTTGAAGAAGTCCACGAGCCGTACCTACTCCAACAAGGACTAATAGAGAGGACACCAAGAGGTAGAGTCGTCACACCAAGAGCGTACCAACACCTAAAAGTGACTCTTCCTCAAAATTCACAAAACAAACTTATTTAGTTAGAAACATTATCAATGTCAGGACACAACAAGTGGTCAAAAATAAAACATAAAAAAGCGAGTAGTGACGCCCAGAAAAGTAGGGTCTTTTCAAGGTTTGTAAAATTAATACAAAATGAATCAAAAAAATCTGGTGGTGATACCAACTCTCCAGGACTTCGCTCTGCCGTCGACTCTGCAAAAAAAGAAAACATTCCAAAAGACAATATCGAACGAGCTATTATAAAAGGCTTATCACTGGACACAAAAAGTTTAGTTTCTGCTACGTACGAAACCTATGGGCCAGGAGGTGTGGCAATAATAATAGAAGCCCTTACTGATAACACAAACAGGACGGGGGCTCTGATTAAAAACATTTTAACAAAAAAAGGGTTATCTCTTTCCGCTCCCGGGTCTGCGTCTTGGGCCTTCGAAAGAGTAGGGGGGGAGTGGACGCCCAAAACGTTTATAGATGTGGGAAGTGAAAGAGAAAGTTTGGAAGAGATAATTGAATCCCTCGACGCACAAGAAGATGTTCAGGGAGTTTATATAAACGCAAAATGATAGTTCTTGCAATTGACCCAGGGTACGAAAGACTTGGAATCGCCGTTTTAAAAAAGGAAAAAGGTGGAGACAAACTCCTTCACTCGTCGTGCTTTAAAACCTCTAAAGACTTGGCTCTTAACAAAAGGTTTAACCTCATCGATTCTGAGATAAAAAAGATTATAAAAAAATATAAACCTTCGGTTTTGGCAATAGAAAACCTTTTTTTTAACAACAACCAAAAAACAGTAATGAGGGTGTCAGAGGTTCGTGGAATTATTATTAACACATCTTCCTCATTAGGGCTTCTGATTAGAGAATTTACTCCCCTCCAAGTAAAGGTGGCTGTTGCTGGATATGGACGGGCGTCAAAGAAACAGATCGCCGACATGATTCCTTTGTTAATAACAATGGACAATAAAAAAAGGGTGGATGACGAGCTAGATGCTATCGCAGTCGGCCTTACTTGTTTAGCCACAGAAAAGAGCATTTATAACCAATAATTTGTTAGAATACTCAAAATGAGGAGAAAAAAGAGGTTATTTAAGAAAACATTTCCAATTTTCATAGGCTTATTTTTTTTGTTTTTTGGTTTGGTTCTTATTTGGATATCCAGCTTTAAAATTCCAGACCTTAAAACCTTCGACGACAGAAAGGTTGAACAATCAACAAAAATTTACGACAGAACCGGAGAAGTGTTGCTATACGACCTACACCAAGACATCAAAAGAAGTCTTGTCTCCTATGATGAAATATCAAAACACATAAAAAACGCAACTGTCGCCATTGAGGACGCTGAGTTTTATCAACATCGTGGAATTAAACCAACCGCGTTTATACGGGCACTATTAACAAACATCAGAACGCTTGAATTTAGCCAAGGGGGTTCAACAATTACTCAACAAGTAATTAAAAACTCTGTCCTCACATCGGAAAAAAAGATTTCTAGAAAAATAAAAGAGTGGGTTTTGGCCCTAAAACTAGAAAAACAGTTCACTAAAGACGAGATTCTTTCTTTTTATTTGAACGAAGTTCCTTATGGAGGGAGTATTTATGGTATTGAAGAAGCTAGTCAATCTTTTTTTAGAAAATCTGCAAAGGATGTTAGTTTGGCAGAGGCCGCATACTTGGCGGCTCTCCCACAAGCTCCAACCTTTTTTTCTCCCTACAGGAATAACAAAGACAGGTTGGAGGGAAGAAAAAATCTCGTGTTGTTAAAAATGTTGGAGTGGGGGTTTATTAATGAAGAAGAATATACTGAAGCAAAAGAAGAGGTTGTCGAGTTTCAACCAAGAGAAGATCTTGGAATAAAAGCCCCACATTTTGTTTTTTGGGTAATCGAATCACTCGAACAAAGGTTTGGCAAAAGTGCCCTCGAAGAAAATGGTTTTAGGATTATTACTACACTAGACTACTCCCTTCAAACAAAAGCAGAGGAAATAGTTAAAAAATTTGCTCTTGAAAACCAGGAAAAATACAATGCTGAAAACGCCAGTTTGGTGGCAATTGATCCACAAACAGGAGAAGTTTTGGTTATGGTGGGATCAAGGGATTACTTTGACGAAGATATAGAAGGAAATTTCAATATAGCCTTAGCAAAGAGACAGCCTGGTTCGGCTTTTAAACCTTTTGTGTATGCCACAGCCTTTTCAAAAGGATACACGCCAGAAACGGTCGTTTTCGACGTTAGGACGCAGTTCTCAACCACATGTAATGCCCAAGGAACACCTTATCAAGGATACTCTAAAGAGAGTTGTTATATCCCTGTAAACTACGACAATATATACCGAGGACCAGTAACACTAAGAGAGGCTCTTGCTCAGTCTATAAACGTTCCATCAATAAAGGCACTTTATCTCTCGGGACTACAAGACTCACTTCAAACCGCAGAAAGAATGGGAATAACAACCTTAACAGACATTAGTAGATATGGTTTGACTTTGGTTTTAGGGGGTGGAGAGGTTTCTTTGTTGGACATAACAAGTGCATACTCTGTTTTTGCCAATGAAGGAAAAAGAAATCCGTATAATTCTATTTTAAGAATAGAAACCCTTGATGGTGAAATTGTTGAAGAAAAAAGATCAGGCGAGGTTCGTGTAATCGATGAAAACGTCTCCTTAATGATTTCTGACATTCTTTCTGATAACGTGGCTAGGGCTCCTGCTTTTGGTACAAACTCGCTGCTTTATTTTCCTAATAACGACGTGGCGGTAAAAACAGGAACAACAAACGACTACAAAGATGCGTGGATTGTGGGGTACACACCACAAATAGCTGTTGGTGCTTGGGCGGGAAACAACGACAATAGTCCAATGGAAAAAAAGATTGCTGGTTTCATTGTTGCTCCATTGTGGAATGCTTTTATGAAAGAAGTTTTGGATAAATACGGAAATGAGCCTTTCCGGGGGGTAAGGAAAGAAAACCAAATGGGCTTGCCGGGTGTTTTAAGGGGGGTTTGGCAAGGTGGTGAAAGTTTTTTTATTGATAAAATCTCAGGGAAACTAGCCACAGAGTTTACACCAGAAGAACTAAAGCAAGAGGTTTTTATTCAAAACGTCCACAACATTTTGTATTGGATAGACAAAAAGAACCCAAGGGGTGGAATACCTAAAAATCCACAAGAAGACTCTCAGTTTTTATTGTGGGAAGACCCTGTTAGGGCGTGGGTAAAAAACAACAACATTATTGAGTCAACTGTAGTACCAACTGAGCTTGATAATATACACAGACCAGAGTTTCAGCCTGTATTTAATTTAATACTTCAAGAAAAAAATTCATACTCTCAGAGCGAAAAAATTTTGATTGGTATAATCCAAACCGGCGGTAACTCAATTAGTAAATCCGACCTATATGTGAATGGTTTATTGGTTTCAACCAAAGACGGTTTGAATAATCATTTTTTTATTCCAAAAGATTTAGGAATTTCTTCGGGTCCAGCTGAAATCAAGGTCGTTGCTTATGATAGTGTTTTGAATAAAGGAGTTTCTATAAAAAATATTATTATTTCAGAATAATATTTTTTATTAAACTCTCTTTTGAGAGTGTTTTGTTAATATTAGAAATAATTTTCTCTTTCATTAAAAAAATAATATTTTTATTTAGAGGTGTTGTCTTAATTAATAAGACTCCAGTTTTTTTGTTATAGAAAATATTTTTAATATCAATTTTTGTTTGTGTTTTTTCTTCCAAAACTAAGCTTGTTGTGTTTCTAATTTCTATATCTGGCTCTTTAAGGTTTTTAAACCTCTGTAAAAAATTGTTTATATTTGAAAGCATCTCTATTTATTCATAGGCATTACAATATACAAAAAAGAGCTATCAGAAATACCCTTAATAATCATTGGCTTTCCTGGACCAGCTAATGACAAGGATAAACTATCTGAATTTATTGAGCTAAAAACGTCCATAATATATCGAAAATTAAAACCGATCTCTATATCATCACCCTTCAAAACAGCGTCGAGATTACTTAAACTTTCCCCTCGTTCTTGATTTTTTGACTTAATTGAAAAGATTTTTTTATTTGGTTTAACAACAAAAAGTATTTGATTAAATTTGTCAGCAAAAATGTTTGTTGTTTTAAGAGAATTAATCATTTCCTCTTTTAAGACAACTACCTCTGTTTTTATTTCTTTTGGTATTATTTGTTTGTAATCAGGAAAGTTTCCATTAACAATTCTGGATGTTAAAAAAAGTTTTTTAGAAACGAAAGATATTTGGTTGTCTTCAGCAATTGCTTTGATTTTTTCATCGTCTATGTCTTCTAGTGATCTAATTATTTCTGGTATGTTTTTTGTTGGTATTATAAATGGTTCAAATTCTTTTTGGTTTTCAAGTAAAACGCTTTTTTCCGACAAACGGAAGGAATCTGTTGCAACAAAAACTAATTTATCTCCGTCTTTATAAATATAAACACCAGAGAGTTCTGGTTTTATATTGGAGTTTGAGGCACTAAACCACACAGACTTAAGTGTGTTTGAAAAAACTTTTGGTTTAATTAAAAAACACGCTTCTTTTGTGGATCTAGGAATTCTAGGAAAGTCTTCTTTTGGAAGTGTTGATATTTTTGTTTCAATATTATTTCCTTTAATAAGTAATAGATTTTCTTTAAGTTCAAAGGATATTTTTTCGTTACTATTTGAAATATTTGATAAAAGGCTGTTTAAAATAGGGCCATCAACAACAACTTCTCCCTTATTAATAATTTTTCCTTCTATCTCAATTTCTATACCTAAATCCAGGTTTGTTGATTTTAAAAGAATCTTTTCTCTCACATCAAAAAAAATTCCTTTTAAAACTGGAAGGGTGTGGTTTTTTGCTGTTATCTTTTCTACTTTTGAAACAACCTTTTCTATTTCTTCTTTTTTACAAATTATATTCATAACTAACTGTTATTAACTTTTTATATATAAAATTTATTACTATTATTAGCACTGTTGATATGTTGAAAACCCTAATATAATTATATTTTTATTTGTCTTTATGAATTTAGTTTTTTTATAAAGTGTTTGTAACATTTGTTAACTATAGAATAACTTTTGTTTTTAAGTTTTTTTATTTTTTTATCTAAAAGATATTAAGGCTTTTTGCTTTACTTTTTAACACATTATTCATTCCTATAACATTGAACGAAGGTGCTCAATTTCTTGATTTAAAGAACCCCCTTCTTTTAATTCTCTTTTAATTTTTTCATATGAGTGAATAACCGTGGTGTGATCTCTTCCTCCAAGCTTCTGTCCAATTGTTGGATAAGGTGTGTTGTAGTCTTCTCTTAAAATATACATAATAAGTTGTCTTGGTCGAACAATCTCTTTTTTTCTTGTTTTTTTATATATAGTTTCTGAATCAACGTTGTAATAGTTTGCAACTGTCTTTACTACACTTTCTACTGGAACCATTTTTTTTGGTTTTAAATTGTTTTTAACAAGTCCTTTAACATCATTAAGGTCTGGGGTTTTGTTTTTTAATTGTGCTTGACAGATGATAGAGTTTAAAAGACCCTCCAACTCTCTAATACTTCCCTCAACAGACGTTGCTAGATAAGTGACGACTTCGTCTGGCATTAAAAAACCGCTCTGTGTAGACTTCTTTTTGATTATAGCAATTCGAGACTCGTGATCTGGTTGGGAGATATCAACAATCATCCCTTGGGCAAAACGAGACTTCAGTCTGTCTTCTAGTCCAGGAATAAAGTTTGGGTGTCGGTCCGACGAGAAAATAATTTGACCACCGTTTTCATAAAGAGTGTTAAAAAGGTGAAATAATTCTTCCTGGGTTCTTTCTTTGTTTGAAAAAAATTGGATGTCATCCATAACAACCACACTATATTTCCTATACTTTTCTTTAAAAGATCCTACGGTGTTTGCTTGAATCGAATTTGTGTAGTCAACCGCAAACTTTTCTGAAGTTAAATAATAGATATTTTTGTTTGGGTGGTTGTCTCTAATTTTATTACCAACCGCTTGTATAAGGTGTGTCTTCCCTACCCCTGTTGGACCATATATAAAAAGTGGGTTGTATGCACCACCTGGGTTTTTTATAACAGCTTGAGCTGCGGCATAAGCCAATTCATTAAACGAACCAACAACAAAAGATTCAAAATCATATCTAGGATTGAGGTTGTCCTTTTTGTTTACATAGAAGTTATCTAAAGGAAGCTCAATTTTTCCGAGACCTAGACCAAGAGAGCCTTCCCCCACCATACTTTCTTTTGGTTTTTCTTTTGAAACAACATATTCCACAGATCGAACACCATCTGATAAAGACCTTAAAGTTTTAAGTATTAGTTTATGAAACTTTGTTTTTAGCCAACCGCGAACAAACTCACTTGGGACAGCAACAAAGACCGACCCCTCTTCCCTTTTTGTTATAAATGTATCTTTGAACCAGGTTTTAAAATTTGCTTTTGAAACTCCTATTTCTATCTCAATCAGAGCACTTTCCCATAATTGTTGGTTATCCATAGGTGTAAGTATATCTTTTTAAGAACTCAATAATACTTGTCAAAAAGTTTGTGTTATGTTCATAAACTGTTTATAATGTGTGCAAAACACGGTTAAATGAGCTTGTTTTAGCGCTTGACAAAAAATATTAAAAAAATATAGTAGAACACACTTAAATTGTAATGGTAAGAATAAATAAGTAATGTCAAAAACATATCAACCTAAAAAAAGAAAAAGAAAGAAGACCCATGGTTTTTTAGTTAGGTCTAGAACAGCTCCTGGTAGAAAGGTTTTGGCTAAAAGACGGTCAAAAGGTAGAAAAAAGCTCTCAGTATAGCCTTTTATGGGAAGAATAGACAAAAAAGAAGGTTTGTCTATCTCGGTTTCTACACGACCACCAAAAGACGGCAAGAGACCACAACTTAATATTATTGTATCAAAAAAAGACCATCCCCTTGCGACAGACAGAAATCTTATTAAGAGAAGGATAAGGGCTGCTATAAAAAAAAATTATAACAGCAATAAATACAACCTTTTTGTCTATACTAAGAAGAATTTCTTAAAGAAGAAATATATAGATATTGTCTCCGAACTAAAACACATCCTTCCTAAATAACTTTGTTTATTGTTCTCCTTGCTGTAAAATGTTTTGGTGATAGGATCTTTTTTTAACACCTTTTTTTATAATCCCCTTTACAACGGCCTAATTCTTTTACTAGACGTGCTTCCTTGGCTTGATCTAGGTCTTGCCATAGTTGTGTTTACTATTCTTGTGAAACTTATCCTCTTCCCTCTCTCTCAAAAGCAGATTAAAACACAAATAAAAATAAAAGAAATCGAGCCTAAAATAAACGAAATAAAAGAAAAGTATCTTGATAAGCAAGAGCGGGCGGTAAAAACAATGGAGTTGTATAAAAGTGAAAAGATTAACCCCTTTGCCGGATTCCTTCCAATTTTAATACAAATACCGATAATTTTTGCTCTATACTTTATATTTCTTAGATCAGGATTCCCTGAAATCAATTCAGAGATATTATACTCTTTCGTTAAGGCCCCACTTGATGTAAACATGATGTTTTTAGGTCTATTGGATGTTTCCCAAAAAAGTGTGATTTTGGCAGTATTAGCTGGTATTTCTCAATATTTCCAAGCCAAACTTGCAAGTCCAATAACCAAAAAAACAGAAAAAGGGGGGCTCGGTGAAGATTTCGCAAGAAGTATGAGCATTCAAATGAGATATGTCTTCCCAGTTATGATTTTCTTTATTGCATATACCATTTCTGCCGCGGTTGCTATTTATTGGACAACAAGTAATATTTTTATGATTGGGCAGGAATTGTATGTCAAACGGTTTACTGTTCCCAAGAATCATGAAAATAATAAATAAAATAGAAGAATTTTTGACTAAACTAGGTGTTGGTTTTGAGTCTGTAGAAAAGAAAGAGAGTGAGTTAAACGACACATCTCGCTATGTTATTCTAACGGAAGAGGCGGCCCTTCTTATAGGCAACAAAGGAGAAACACTTGCTTCAATTAGCCATATTCTTAGAAAACTAATTGACAAAGACTTAAACGAAGAAGAAAAAAGCGAGAAGTATTTTGTTGATATAGGTGAGTATCAAAACAAGAGAATTCAGGAAATAAAAAGTAGAGCTATCATCCTTGCGGAGAGAGCAAGGTTTTTTAAAAAAGATGTTGAGATGCCGCCGATGGGCCTTTATGAGAGGTTGATAGTCCACTCAACCTTTACTGATTATCCTGACCTAGAGACAGAGTCTACAGGAA
>Ga0210057_1004475_pt1 | contig 18531 bp, 9 predicted proteins | sample CryGeyCG2114_010_2_FD_183968 | JGI IMG/M metagenome (GOLD analysis project Ga0210057, IMG submission 183968) | Groundwater microbial communities from aquifer - Crystal Geyser CG10_big_fil_rev_8/21/14_0.10 (SPAdes) (version 2) | ecosystem: Environmental > Aquatic > Deep subsurface > Groundwater ...
CGACGATAAGATTTTTAGTTACAAACAAATCACCGGTAAACGAATGGGAAGCGGTGCCGGCTCTAATTCTGCCTGTTGTCTCAAAGTTGCCTGATATGGAGACCTTTGAGTCAAAGAAAGCGTTGTCATTAAACTCTACCAAACCCGAGACCAACAAATCATCCGCAGCAGCTAATGAATGGCCGGTTGTGTCAACGCCAAACCTTGAATAAGCAACCGATGCGGCAGCAAACGTTCCACCAGCCTGGAGAGTGTTTGTGGTAAAAAAGTATGATGCTGATGCTGTGCCCTGAACCTCAAAAGTTGTTGATGCCGCGGCGCCAACACCTACTCTTACGTTAGTAGTATCAACCGAAAGCGTGGTAACCGTACCGGCTGCATTTTGGAACAAAGCCGCGCTGGCAGAGCCAACAGTTTGCGCAAAAGTACCTGTGGTACTCATGTTAGTTCCTATCGTGCTGGCTGCGTAAACGCCGCTAGCCAAAAAGACAAAAGAAAAGACCACAAACACTGCAGTCACAGAAACGATCGACCTCAAGAAGCGTTGAGATTTGTTCATTATTACTTTTTATTTTCTAATATACCAACTCTTTTACGCTGAACGCGTCAAAGAATCCATATGTTAGATATCAACAATTACTTTCAATTATACAGGGGGGGTGAAGCGCCGCAATAGCAAAACGGTGGATAACTAAAATACATTGTTATATTGTTCAGCCGCTATGCGACTAATTGTTACATTGTTAACAATTTAACAATTCAACAATTTAGCCATGTAGCAATAGAAATGCTACAGATTTCTTTCAGAAATCTGTAGCATTTCTATAACTTCCAGCGCCGTATTCCCCAATTCCACCGCCTTTTTCAGAAATATTACGGCCTTATCGTAATCGCTTTTCACAAAATAAGCGGTTCCGACAACCGCAATGACCTCCGCGCCGGATAAGTCAGAGCCGAAATGTTCGTTTATTATTCTCAATGCCTCGTCTGGCTTGCCGGCAGCTATTTGAATATACGCATATTGAACAATCCGTCCGGTCGTAGGATAAAAATCAATAACTTTCAAAATCTGCTGACCGGCTTCTTCAAAACGTTTCTGCTTCAAATACAGTTCGCTTAAGTTCACACGGGCATTTATTAAATTAGGATTCAGCTCTATGGACCGTTCGTATTTCTCTTCCGCTAGACTAAAATTACCTTCGTGATCGGCAAAAACTCCCAGCAAATTTTGAAGCCGGGCATTATCTTCGTAAATATCCTTGGCTATTTCAAGCTGTCCTTCGGCTTTCTCCCACTCATTGCTCCTTATGTACACGCCGGCTAACGCGTTTCTGGTAATCAGTCCGTTGGGGGACTCCTTCACGGTTGCGTGAAATAAAATATCATTGTTTTGCCAATCATTATTTCTAATAATGGTTCTTACGCCATAAAAACAAACAAGGGCGACAATAATTACGTAGCCGAATTTTTTAAGAACGCCGCCCCTGCCAATGAACCAATTCAGTCCCAAAGCCAAGATAATAATAAACCCGAATGAGGGAAAATACATCAACCGCTCACCCATTATCGTTCCAACCGGCTTTATTAAATTAGATATCATTAAATATGGCGCTAAAAACACAAGGGCGCCGAATGCGCCAGACGGGTGGCGTATTCGGCTGAAGAACAAAAGCCACAACAAAAACCCGAAAAATCCCGCGCCGGCCAGAAAAGTCGGTTCCAAAAAACTCTGAACGGGTAGAATGGTATTGTATGAGTAATCCGCTGAAAGACGAACCGGCCAGAAAAGCCGTTCCAAATACATATATAACACCTTGAAAGCGGTGAGAATTCTCTCGCCGAAAGGCATAAATTTCAACGGATTCTCAACAATGGTGGTGGTCGCATCGCCTAAAAAATAAGCGCCCAAGGCCTTATAGCGGAGCGCGACATAGACCAGGACCGGCAGCGCAAAAACAAGAGTTCTTCTGACCGTTGTTAAAAAACCGTTTTTTAACGGAATCCAGTTAACATAAAAAATGATCGGCAGAACCATCAAAGCGATTTCCTTGCTAAGCAGGGCAAAGAAAAAAGAAACGGAACTCAACCAAGCGTCTTTCTTGATAAAGAAATAAGTGGCAACCAAAGACCAGAAAAACGCCAGCAGTTCAGCCCGCCCGACAATGGAAGTTACCGCTTCGGCGTGAATAGGATGAACCAAAAATAAAAGAAAGGTGATATACGACAAAAATTTGTTCTTAAAAAGATAGTTTACCAGCCAAAAAACCAGAAAAGAATTTAAAGCATGGATAATTATGTTGACCACATGAAAACTTGTCGGAGAAGAGCCGAAAACATGGTAGTTCAGTGCGTATGACATAATTGTAAAAGGACGGTAAAGGCCGGATTGCGGAGTATTTTGATGATACGGAGAAACCGCCAGATCAAAAAAATTGCTAAGGTCTTTTACGTCTCCCCTGTTTTGGATAACCGTCGCGTCATCAAAAACAAAGTCGCCGGAAATTCCATTGCCTAAAACGGCAAACGAGAGGATAACGGCCACTACAAAAACTACAAGTAATTCTTTTTTTACAAATATTTCTTTTAGCGTAGCGAGCATTGTTACATTGCTATATTGTTAAATTGTTCAACCGCTACGCGGCTTATTGTTACCTAAAGAAATTTTATAAGCATTTATGTCGTTAAGTTGTAGAAATTTTTTCTCCATAGCAATATAGCAATTTAACAATGTAACAATTTCTTCAGGTAACAATATAACAATGTAACCATCCAACAACTTATTCAGCAGTCAGCTGCTGAATAAGTTGTTGGATTAACCTCCCCGTCTCCGGGTCAACGCTGGAATACTTCAGTCCTTCATTAAGATCTTCCAGCGCTTTCTCTTTATTGTTAAGCGCAATATAAACAAGCGCGGAATTGTAGTGGACGCGAGGGTTGCCAGGGAGAAGCAGTTTTAATTTCTCCATATTTTCAGCGGCCTTTGTGAGCTCGCCTCGCTGGGCGTAGATCACCGCCAAATTCTGATACGGATAGTAAAAATTAGGATCAACTTTTATCGCTTGCTCAAACTTAGCGATCGCGCCTTCAACGTCACCCCGCGACTGCAGTATGCTCCCCAGGTTATAATACGGCTGGGCGAACTGGTCTCCCGATTCTATGGCTTTTCTATAATAAACCTCCGCCTGTTCAATATCTTTCCGGTTATAGTAAAAATTACCCAGGTTGTTATTTATTTTTAAACTATTGGGTTCATATTTGAGAATATCTTTGTAAAACTCGTCTTGTTTTCCCCAGAGAATGTTACGCTGAATTGATTGGTAAGCAAAGAAGGAAACATAAATCAGGAAAGTAGTAAGTAGTATGTAGTAAGTAGTAAGGGATTTGGATTTTAAATAGTTAAACAACTTAACCAGATAAAAAGCGATGATAAGCCAGAAGCCGATCATCGGCAGATAAAGCCAGTGCTCGTATATCAAAGCATTGATGGGCGTAATACCGGAAACCATCACAAGGCCGACGAAGAACCAGCCCGTTCCGAATAGCCATATCCGAAACGTTGGATCGCTTTGCTTGTTGGAACTGTTGGACCGCTTTGCTTGTTGGAACTGATCATTTCGAATATTTCGAACACTTCCATCATTTCCAACATTTCTATCATCTCCATCATCTCGAACATGCTTATATAAATATCGAAGCCACCAAAAAAGGCCGACTAAGAGCAGGGCCATGGGCCAGACCGGCCATTGGAACAGCGATGTGTGCACTACCATACTTCGTTCCATATGAAGACCCGTGGGTACAAATAGCAAACGGAAATAATCAACTAGCACATGCATAAATGTAAAAAGGCGATAAATTATATTTTCCGAATATAAATTCGGCGCGGCGTAAAAGTTCAAAGTGTTCTGAAAATTCAATACCGTAAGCCGCAGAATGCCATAAACGGCAACAACTCCAAAATACGGCAACGCCTCTTTGAACGCATTCTTAAGCGATGCCAATATGCGAATTTCATGCGAATGATGCGAATCTTTTTTCGCATAATTCGCATGTTTTTTAGCATCATTCGCATCGCCATCCATAAACGCGACATAAAAAACCATCAGCAGAAACGGGAATATAACCCCCGTCTCCCGACTCAAAATAGCCAAAACAAGAGCCCCCAAAGACCCGATTTTATATAACGACATTGAATGTCGTTTATCCACAGTTTTCGATGACCGACATTCAATGTCGGTCATCCAGAGAAAGAGGGCAAGAAGCATGAAGAAGACCGATAGCGGGTCGCCGCGGCCGGCTATGTAGGTAACGGCTTCGGTGTTGAGAGGATGGATTATAAATATCAGCGCTGCTAGAAAAGCGACGATCTGGCCGGCATATTTACGCAATAAGATGAATACCAAAATCGCATTGGCGATATGCATGAAGTCGCTTACTAAATGCCAAAGAAACGGCTTGGTTTCCGAGATAACCCAATTCAAGGCAAACGTAAAGAACAAAAACGGCCGGTAGTAATTGCTCTGGAGGCCCACTCCCGCCAACACATTGTTGGAAAACCAAAACTTTATATTTTCCCAGCTTATTGAATGAACATAAACATTATTGATTATCCAGTCGTCGTCGTCCCAGAAAAGAGGGTTGTTAAGATTGAAAGAGTAAACCCCCACGCCTAATAATATGATGACCGCGATTAATAATATATTTTTTCTAGAGTGATCCATAAGACAACTCAATACGCCGCTTTATCAGGATTTAATTTTAAATTGATAATTCTTTTATTTTCCCTTCCAAAAACTTTTTTACTTCCGACAAGTCAATATGATTATTGTTCTTAAACATAATCGGTTCCAGATTGATATCGTCGAAATATACTAAACTTTTTAAAATCAAATTCCTGTCAAGATTCGGAAACTTTTGTGACGCTTTTTCCAGTAAGTCCATAAGGCTAATGCTCTGTAAGATATAATAGAGATCGATATAATCTTTGTTACTGGCCCGACCGGTAATAGCCGAGAGCTTCATACAGCCAATGTCTTCAATAGACGCCAATTTTAGATTCTCTTCATCAATAAGATCTTTGGTCAATTTATGTTTATAACCAAAAAAGGATAACTTTACACTGTCGTCAACAATTAAACCAAGGGTATTCCGTTCTTCTTGAATTTTCAAGAGATGATGCCCAGAAAAAAAATCTTCCAAGCTGTTAAATAATTTTTGAGTATCAACATCCCCTTCCTTAAAAAAATCAAAGTCAATACTGTCACGATGTCCTATCTGCAGAGCCAGGGCGGTACCACCGGCAAGATAAAAATCATTTTTAAAATTTTTAAAAAGTGGCAACAAATCCAATCTTTTTTTGTCTAAAATAGCGTAAAACATCATCGGATAACCCTCTTTGTTTGAGCAGGATTAATATTTAAAACAAGCCCCCAGAAATTAAGAGATTTTTTACTCCATTCGCCCGGTAGAGGATTAGCAACTACTTCTTTGATATCTTCACGACTGTAAACTTCAAATAGCCACTTGGTGGCGGGAACTGTACCCAAATTAAGAACATTGGTAATAATTCTTTTTTTATCTCGCTCTAAATCCAGCCTATCAACATCATAAGACCACAGAAATGGGTGTATATTTGATGGGATCATTATACGCATTATAGCAAATTTTATAATAAAAACTACCCTTGCCCGAAGGCAGGGATTAGTTTTTAAGCCGTTATTACTGAACTAAAAACCGTCCTTTGGCAGTTTCGAATTGCTAAGTTATTCATTGTTATATTGTTATATGGCTACATTGTTAGCAATTCAGCAATTTAGCAATGAGCCGCGTAGCGGCTGAACAATTTAACAATTTATTCAGCAAGTTCATATTTATATTTAGAAAAAATTGGCTCGTTTTTTGGGATATTTTTAACCAGAATAATAGCATTTTCGTTAATAAATACCACCTTCCAATCGGAATTTCTGACTATACTTTTTAAGAACGCCTGTCCCCACGGTGTCGCGTCGGTGTGACCGAAAAATATGAAGTTGATGCCGTATTTTTCTGAAAACTCTTTCCACTTATCTTCGTTTTCCTGCATCGGCTTGTATGTCTCGCTGAAAAATTCTACCGAATATGCCTCCGGCCGGTTATCAACGAAGACCTTTTCTTCCGGCAGTTTCCATATCAAGTAGCCGCCGATATCAAAGTTATTAAACATCGGCCCCTCTATATTATTCTCCTTAACAAAGTTGACCGCCCGTTCTAGTCCGTCAGGAACGGAGAATCCAACTTCTTTAGACAATCGCGCCCATTTATAATAACCCCCGCTCGCCACAAAAAAGAGCATAAAAACCAGAAATCCAATCAGTGCCGTTCTTAAAATCCAATTCGCGATTCGCATCATTCGCATGAAATTCGCATATTGGCATCGCATATCTTCCAACAACGCCGTCATCACCGGAAAAGAAGCCAGCGCGTATAACGGCAAATTGCGAAGCATTCTGAATCCTGCATAAACAAAGAAAGCGGAAATTAAAATTTCAAAAATTCTTTTTTGAGGTTTAACCTCTTTTGTATTGAGGTTAAACCTCAATATGGTCAGTAGAAAAGAAACCACCAGAACACCCGCTGAAATCTTGAAAATAAATATCGGCAAATTAAACCCAAAAAAATCAGCCAAAAAAGCAAGCGTCTGATTCTCAACAATACTGTAACCGTATTCTTTGAGGATATTGAACGGCAAAAGAGCGCCCTGGATACCAGCGGGATTTATAAGAGTAGCCAATCCGATTAATCCACCAATAAAAAGTAGTTTTGAAAATTGAAAATTGAAAATTGAAAATTTATTTTTGCCCACCGCTTGATCTATCAAGAAAAAGGCAAAAATAAGGGGTCCTATGAAGAAATAGATGTGGAGGTTAACCCAAAATAGCTGTGCGAGAGGCAAAAACCAAAGATATTTGTATTTCTGCTCATATTTCGCTTTAAACAGAGCAAACAAATAAAACGCCAGTATCGCATAACTGAATATCTCCGGCCTTACCTCCGTCCGAGAGATAAATATGAATATCGAAAGAAGAAAAGAAATTACGAGAGGCCAAAATGTAGCGTGTTTTTTGGCCAGAAAAAATAAGAGCAAAAAAGTCGCAGAGACCAAAAAGATCTTTAACAATATAAGGCCCGTGAATCCGCCCAAATTATAGACGCCGTAAAATATCACCTCGCTTAGCCAGTGATGATTGGTGAACGGAAAATCCGGCTCGGTGAAAGAGAATAGGTTAGTTGCCGGAACACTTTTTGTCTGCCAAATGATCTCCCCCGTTTTCAAATGCCGGCCGATGTCTTGGCCGATAGAATCAAAATTGTGAACTAGAAAAACGGCCAACAGACCGAAGAGTAGAATAAAAACAACAACTTTCGAGTTTATTATTCGGAGCATTCGGATATCATTCGTAGATTCGGATTATGATCAAGGTAAAACTATTATAGTTTTACCGCTACATTGTTTCTCAAAGACCTTAACATTGCCTCCGGCAGTCACGAAATTGCCATTTTCATCAACTAAACGACCGTACTGAATTTTCGCGGTCAGTTCGTATCTGTCGGATTTCGGATTTTCCGGCAGAGTGATGCCCAGCAAACTCTCTCCGTTTGGCAGAACTGACTTGCTGAATATATTCGGCCCAACCGATATGTCGTCCGCGGGCGTTACGGTCCAGAAAATATTCCTTGCGGGATGGTCAACACCGCTATAAATAAACAGCGCGTCTTGGTTATCATAAGTATTATGATTTAGGAATCTTATCTCGCCTTGCAAACGGCAAGACGCCTGACCCAAGAGCAAACTCCATGGTACCGGCTCGTCTATGAAGGAAGTCCTGCCGTCGCCGGTAGGCAAAGGCACGCTTGACGCGATTGGTCTAGGGGTTGGGGATGGAGAAGAACTTACCGTTTCAGACGGCTCCGGAGAATTAACGACATCGGATGGCCGCGGGACATCCGATGTCTCGCCGCCGGGACGCCAAAATCCCCCGAAATAAACGGCAGATGAAACCACTCCGACAACAACAACCGACAAAAATACTTTGTTCTTTAATATAGTCATGATTGTAAAATAATAATCCCGATTTTAAAGATTTGCAAGAGCAAATTTATTAAAATCGAGGATCCTCGATTTTGTAACCCCGCCGAGGTGCGGGGACAAAATCGGGACTAAATCAACCCTAAAAATCAAGGGAATTAACGACATCGGATGTCCAATGGACATCCGATGTCAAGAAATCAAAACCCCCGCTTTCGCGGGGGTTTTGAGCTATCATAACCGATCTCATCGCAGATCAGTCAGATAAATTAACTCGCTAAATTACCTGACAAAGGTCGGACCGTACAGCGGCAAACTCTTCAATACGCCTGTTGTTGAGGCCGTATCAAGAGCGGTATTCGCGCCTGCGTAGTCGCCAACCCAGTTGATCAACGAGGCCTCGTTGTCAAGCAATGTTACCTGGAAGTAGTCGGCTCCGACACCGGTGCCCGCTACACCCTGATATTGGGTTGTTGAATCAAGCTGGATTCGGAATGTCTTTGTATTTCCGGCGGCTATCTCCACATCCACAGAAGTGAAGTCCATGGTGTATGAAGCATTCGGCGACAGGGAACCGTCATCTGACAGCGCAACCGTGTCTATGATCGTGTTGTTCTCGTCATAGGTGGTTACGTTGGAGTCCCCTCCGTCCGTACCGGATGATACGATCTCAAACTTGAGTGATCCTGAACCCGGGGTGGCTTCGTTGTCAAATCGCAGAGTAGAGCCAGCAAGACCCATAGCCGTGATTGAGAACTTGAACACCGTCGGCGTACCAGTCAAGCTGTAAGGCGAGGCCAAAGCGACCTGTTCTATCTTCGGAAATACCCGATAGACATACTGGTCGTTCGCGCCAAGCACGTCGTCTATATTCGTGGATGAACCCGACAGCACCGTGCCTGAACCGTCTCCAACCGCTCGGAATCCGTCAGTGTGGCTTCCGTTGAACTTGTCAACCAAGTCCAGTGAGAAGAACACCGCCGTGCTTGAATCCTGGGTAGCGCCTTCGGATTTAACCTTCATATCGGCGTTCACCGCGACATCCATACTTCCATCTTGCGGAACGTAAGGTCGGTTAGCATCTCCAGATGCCCACGCGAAGTTCACAGAAGCGGCGTTACCAAATGCCTGGCTTGTCGTCAGTGTATCACCCGCCTTGTTCTTATAGGTCAAATGAACATTCTTGACATTAGCGGCGGCATCGGTTTTTTCGGTTGAGACAGACGCGGCAAAGGTCAATTTCTCTATGTACTGGCCCTCATCTGTGGCGCTCAATCTGAACTTGGATATCGGAGCGTTGGTCTGGCCCCAGTAGACAGCGCCTTTTGCTGGGCTGTCGGCCGAGGTGGCCAATGTCATTGCGCCTGAACCGGCCACGGTCAACACTTTGGTCGGACTTAAACCGCCGTTAACGGCCGCATTTCCGGCGTTAATGGTGTTGGAGTCATCGTCAGTCGCGCTTACATCACCAGTGGCGGCGATGTCAAACGAGTAAACATCGTTTGTGCCGGAAACCGCGTTACCGGACAAGTCGGTTCTTACCAATAATGTCCTTGAAGTTCCTGATGGAATATTCCAGCTAAGGTCGGAGAAGGTAATGGTACCCGTTCCGGAAACGCTCAACGAGTTGTTGGTAACATTTCCACTGCCTCCCACCATCGCGCCGGAGATAGAATCCCACAGCTCAACGTTAGACATAGCGTTGGCTACTGATATACCGGTGTCTGGAGCCGGAGCAACACCCTCGTCATAAGTACCACCTGATGCTTCAGCGGCATAACCGGTCAGTTTGACCTGGTTCACCAATAACGATGAGCCCTGGTTCGCCGAAAAGGTAATACCTACCACATCAACATCTTTCGTGCCTTTCACCTTGGTCTGGCTGGCCGGAGAGCCGGCTAAGCTCAAGGTCAAGGAAGAGGCGGCGATAGTGACGTCGTTGCCTGCCAAGTCGGCTCTCGGAATGATATCAGCCGCGGCAAGCGCGGTGTTCGTGCCTGAATACTTCATTTCCGTTACGCCCACATTGGCGCTCTGGTCTCTCAACACAATTTTCCACACGGAATCAGTGTCAATGGTCGTTCCGGCAAGAGATGTGTCAACATCGGCGGTAACTTTGAAGTTATATGTCTTGCCCGCCAACAAATCATAGGTGTCTGTGTACGCTACCTCGGAGCCCTTAGCGGCATCCGGACAGCTGACTGTGTTATCGGTGGCAAAATCGGTACCATCTTTCGGACCCGCTATGACAACACTCAAATCCTCATCCCAGATCTTAACATCGGTCACGTCGTCCCATACTGTCTCGTCTTCGGCGTCGTTGTATGTGCCATCATTACCCGGGTCTGAACACAGAACCAGTCGGGTCTTTCGTATTTCAACGTTGCTTGCGGCAGTCATTGAATAGCGAAGCATGGTCGTGTCGGTTACCGTGGTCGGGATGGTTTTGGCGTCGGGACCGTTGAAAGCGATGGTCAACACGCCTCCCTGAAGGGTCAGGTCGGTGATATCGCTTGCGGCATCCATAGCGTCGTCAGTTACCGCCATCGGCTGGTTGAACTGGTCGCCAACCATATGGGTGTCGGTGTCATACTCAAAGTAAAGGTCAAGGGTTTCGTCTTTCTTTCCGCCCACATCAACATAAACCTTGAAAATTGAATTGCCTCCTTTGGCTATGAAGTGGCCGGGGTTAAGGTCAAACACGAAGTAGTTGTCGGCCGTAACCGTGCCGGACCATTCTGATGTGCCGGTCTTCAGCATGACATTGGTCAAGCTGGACGCGTCAACCGTTCCGCCGTTAAGCATGGTCAATCTCGTCAAGGTGCCACCCTCGGTTGCCGTTGTAAGTTTGAACTCGGAAACCTTGGCCTGCTTCTGGCCCACGGTCGGGTTGTTGATTACGCCTGATTTGGCGATTGTCACCACGCCGGATGAAGCGCCGGAAATGGTCATGTTGTTACCGTTTACGGGCAAGCCGGATACCGAGGATCCGCCGGACAAGGTTACTTCTTTCAACTGAATGTAGTTGACATTACCCGCAGTCGCGCTACTTCCAGCCATCTGGGCGACGACTGTCAGGTCTTTAGTGCCGTTAACGGGCACATCAACCAAGAAAGTCATCTCGCCGGTTGACGAAGAAAATGTCTTGCCGTCAACCAATCTGGTCGCGCCGTCATAGACGTACACGTTGGTGAAATCAGCCGTAGCGCCGGCGCCCAATCTCTTCAATGTCAAGGTGTTGATGGTGCCGGTTCCGCTGAATCTAACCTTCAAGTACTCGGCCGCGGCCGCGTTCTTGGTAAGGGTCTGGGCTCCGGGGTTGCCTGGGGCTACGCTCACGGACAATGGTCCGGATGGGGTCGGGGTCGGGGCCGGTTCTGAACCGCCTCTTACATAAACAGGAACTTGAGTTACCGAAGTAAAGTCAGGTCCTGTGCCGTAAAGGGCTTTTTCAGCTGCGTTGATGATGAAGACCTTCTTGAAGAAGTTCGGGTCATCAGCGACTGCCTGCGCTCCGGAGGTGTTAACCCATCGGAGGTTGGCTACGTCCTCACCGGTTGTTTCCAAACCGTAGACCTTCTCGTCTCCGTCAACTCGGAATAATCCGGAAGTTGGGAACGCATCTCTCGTTGCCGGAGATACATTCTTCACCGCGGCGAATCCGCCAAGGTGACCATAGAGTCCGAAGATCGCGGGATTCAAGAATAATCTCTTGTATCCGTGATCGTTAACGATATATACATCCGGATCATCTGAACCGGCTGCAGAGATCGTGTCGCCCTCGGTCAGACCGTAGTCCGACGGGACTGCGCCAAATGCTGTCGGCGCAAGATATGCAACACCCGATAGCGCCAATACTGTCGCTACCGCGGTAAGAATCGTGAAGGTCTTTAACAACCTCTCACGAGTATCTATTGATACGATATTCATTTTGGTTTTTATGTTTGCCAGGTAGTAGATTTTCCAGTTGCGGCAAGGCCGCATAATTTTAATTCTGGAAAATTCACTACCTGGTTTGCTCTGGACCGTAACTGTGGACTTCTATTGACTTCGCATTATTGACTTCGCAAGTCCAACGGACTTTCGAAGTCGTTAATCGTTAATCAACCGGAGTCGCTTTTCGACCAGTTCCGGAACTAGAGTTTAATTACTATTTTAATTACCTTAATTACTTAATTACTATTTTCTTTCAAGGTCTTTGTTAAACTCCCTCCGTTTTGCCCTTAATCGACCGGGCAGTTGTTTGGAGAAGTTATCTTTCGACTCAAGACCTTGCATCCGAAGTTATACGAATCGCCGATTGCAAACGGCTTCATCCAAATACTATTCGGAGCATTCGGATACTATTCGTAGATTCGGATTATGATCATTTACAAATTTAATACTTTTCTGAATTAGCTACATTGTTGTCATTCCTCCTAGTTTTCAACGTTCGTTCATCGGCTATCCACTTCTGATAACGACCCGGGTCGTTTCCAGAAGCGGCCAGCCAATTCGCATGTGCCCATTCGCATTGCCGAGGCCTTGCGAAGGCGGGCTATCCGCATACCGCAAAGCAGCCGAAAAGCGGCTAGATCTTAGTTAAATTAACTATTGCATTTGTCATAATATCTCTTATTCGTGGCGCCTATTCATAAGGCTATTCGCATACTATACGATGTTTTGACTTGTCTATACTAGCAAACTGGTTGAGAAAGTCAACATCCTATTTAGTAAGTATACATTGCCTATTTAAGGCCGCAAGGGTGTCAATTGTGGACAACTTTACCGCTGACCAAACGCTGATAGGTACGCTGATTAATCGCTGATTAACACTACCTTGTTGCTGTACCCCCACACCAATCCATGCTCCGTAAGCAACGGCGAAACAGTAGAATTTAAACCGGAATCAATTACCCAGCGTTGCGCGCCAGTTGAGTCCACGCCGTATAATTTGCCATCTTTGGTGGAGAAATAGATGTTGCCGTCTTTATCTACGACTAACTGTTTGTTGAGCAAACCATCGGCCTGGAACGGGGCGAACCATTTCTCCGTAAGATTGGATTTATTCAAAGCAAAGACTAGCGAACCGGATGCCTCGGTTGGAGAATTGAAACCGACGTAAAGAGTGTCTGACGATACCGCTACCGTCGTAGCGGCAGAGTAATCCCATTGAGCAATGTCGTGCACATTTGAACCAGGAATCGGTCCGTTCTGCGGATTTTGCGGAATGGCAAACAACTTGGGTCCGGCGACGGAGTAGGTCGTGCCGGTTGACTTGTCGTATGAAGGATCTGCCGGAGTACTACCGTTGATGCCCGAGTACGATACCTGCCAAAGTTTAACGCTATCGGATGAATAAGCGTTGAAAAATTGATTTCCGCTAATCTTTTTTGTCGCAATGATAGTACCGTCATCCAGAATAACCGGCGCAAAACCGGCCAGACCGGCGCCGCTTATCGGAAAGGACGTTTTTATTGAACCATCCGTGTCCAGCGCAAGAAGCTTGTCGGAACCGCTTGTGTAGGTAAAATGCGGCTCGCCTTTTGGCGACACAGTTATATTGTTAACCATACTTGCATTATCATATGTCCATTTCTCTGTGCCATCAGAATTCAAAGCGGTTAAAGGCACGGCTCCGTTACTAATTTTTCCAAAATACACTATTCCATCCGAGAGAACCGCGGGCGTACCGATACTAATGCCGGTGTCATAATCCTCCCATCCGGATGGTTTTACGCCGTTTTTATCAAGTTTTATTAACTTTCCCGACGAGTTGTTTGCAACGCCAAAATAAATATTGCCATAGGCATCAGCCACCGGTTGCGCAATGCCCAAGTCGACCTGGGCATTGAACTCCCAGCTGACAGTCGCGCCTGCCCCCGGCCCGGCAACAGTAGCCAAAGAAGTGTGATACTGGTCCTTTCCAAACATCCCCCAAGCGCCGTCGTCTATCGCGCTATCAAAACTAACCGTCGCCAAATTCGAAACCCCACTCCCCTCCTGCCCGACATTGAATGTCGGTCTGTGGATAACTTTCAGAGCAAAGTACAGCGTTAGGTCATATCCCGAGACAACATCAAAAGAGGCGCTTTGAGACGCCCCCTCTTCAGCCACGCTCGGCAAACTGGAACTAGCTACCACTGTGGCGCCAGACCACCAGCTAACACTAGCGGCCTCTGTAAAAATTGTGGACGAGTAGCGCAGGTCATAGCTCAAACTGGCTGGGCTATAAGTGCCGGGGTCTGAAGCGGTCCAAGTGGCGGTAATAGTAGGCGAGCCATGCGTAGCGGCAAGATCGGTGACGGCGGAAGGAGCTTGAGCCGTAGCATCAGCGCTGTTTTGCGTTCTTGGCGTTGACGTAGCTGTAATCCACCCACTATCCATTCGTTGAGCGGTCTTTTTGGTTGTATTATTGCCAACTTGAACGCCATCGCCGTTGATTTCCCAGTTATTTGAGCCGTCAACTTGGTTGATAATTGTGCCAGCCACGTCTTTCAAAACCAAATTTTCTCCGGAGTTAGAAAGACTACCGCCAGTAAAAGCGCCCGTATCGTCATTAACGCCAGTCACTGGATCAGGGCAAGAGTTGGTAACACGCTCTACTAAATAATATCCATTCAGAGAGATCTTGCCGACCAATGACATGATCAAAGCACTTCCTCCATCTCTATAAATTCCCCATTCCGCCAAGTTAATCTCACTGCCGGTCATATTGCGAAGTTCTATCCATTCACACAAATGGCTTTCTGCCGTTCCCATCCAAGCAATTTCATTAATCACCACATCACCAAGGGTGGCAGTGTCACCATCCTCGCTGTCACCTTCCGGCTCTGGTGACGTAGTCGGAGTTGGTGTCGGGGTTGGTGTCACCGATGGTGAAGGAGTTGGTGACGGGGATGGGCTCGGTGTTGGTGTTGGTGTCGGAGTTGGTGTCGGCGTTGGTGACGAGCCACCTCCGCCTCCACCCCCGCCACCGCCGCCACTGTATGTCACCACAGCCGTACTATTGGCAGCTTTAGGAGTACCATTAATAAAGTTTCCGTTAGCGTCTTTGGCTGACGGACTGCCAGTGAAATTTTTCCAATTTAAAACGATATCTCCAGGGCTTGAGGCGCTTTTCCTTTCCATTGAAATTTTTGGAGTTGAACTGCCGGCAAACCATTTCTCGCCCGTCTTGCCAACTGAATCAACCAAAGTTCCTGACGAGTCAGTAAGTAGTAATACTTCACCCTCATTACCTAAAGCGCCAGTGTATATCTGGTCAGCAGCAATACTATTCACGGTAGTATCGTTAGTCCTTTCAAGTAAAAAGTGACCTTGCGCCTTGATTATCTTGCCTTCTTCGATGACGATATCAGGTGTTCCGTCTTCGGCTTTGAGCGTCCAACCCGAAAGATCAATATCATAGTTTTCCGTATTGTATAACTCAAGCCATTCGTCGACGGTTGATGCCTCTGTTCCCGCCCAGGCAATTTCGTTAATTATCACGCGACCAACAGTTTTAAAGTTATCCACAGATTTAGATTTCGGGGTGGGAGTAGGTGACATGGTTGGTGACACCTTTGGTGTTACCAAAGGTAATGGTGACAAACTTGGTGACAGTGGTGACACCGTTGGTGACAAATTCCTGTCACCACTCGTGTCACCATCCTTGTCACCACTGTCACCACCCTGTGGATTACCGACATCGAATGTCGGACTTGTGGATAACTCCGTATCTTTAACCTCGGATGTCCTTTGGCCATCCGAGGTTGCTAATTCTTCTGTCACTAACTCGTCACTGCCCCCAAACCCGAACAAACCAGCAATCTGCGCCCAAAGTGACGGCTTCTTCTGCTCCGCCTTAGCCAGATACTCCCGCCGAGCCGTCTCCGCCTCCTCCAAAAACAACCTCAAAGCCCCCGCCCCGCTAACAACAACTTCTTTAGACAACCTGTCCCAGTAACCGTCGAGGATGTAGGAGTTGATTTCTGGTTTTACTAGTGTAATGTCTATAATCTTTTTCTTGCCTCCAACAATCTCAACATCAACAAAAGCAAGAGGAAATTCTTTGCCATCTCTATCGTTACCAACAATAAAAAGTTTCTCTTCATTATTTAAAAATAAGCTTTTGGTTTTATTTACATTGGGGTTGCCGTATTCTTTATTACTAATTGTGTCTTTGCTGAAAAAGTTGTTATTAGAATAGTTAGCAACCCTATCCAAGTAACTGCCAACATCAGACAACGCGACCGGTTTTTTTCTGGTCAAAAATAAAGTTCTGGCTATCTGAAAATTATCCGGATTCCACTTATGCATTTCGTGCTCATAAGGACTACCCATATCAAGAACGGGTGGGTGGGGGTCGTTTCTTGTATGGTCTGGCACTCCGGCGTCTTCAAGCAAATGCAAAACATGGCCGAAAGCGATAAAAGCCCTTTGTTTATCGCTTTTTGCGTAATCCCGTAATGCTCTGTCGTATGAAAAATCGTGAATTGAATCAGCGCCCGATATAGCCGCGTATCCGGTCAATTGACTGTTGTAGAAATTCTTCTGCGTATCGCCTAAAGCCCACTTTTTTGAAGAAATCGTAGGCACACCGGCGGTGAACACTGACTGAAGTCCTCGATCGTAAACCGGGTCATAAAAATGGCTGAAAAATCTGCCCCCGTCATCCTCATCAATTGAACCCTTTACGAGCCATTGTTTCTCCTCTTGAGTTATCGTTTTGTCTTTAAAATTTAAATTATAGAAATCAACCATCTCGTCAGTCAACGCCGGATGAGTGGTGTTTTGTGAGTACCCAAAAGCAGAAAAAGCAAAGAAAAAGACGCCTAAAAGCGCCCCTCCTAAAATAAGTTTTGGTATTATAATCCTTCTATTTTCCATACTCCGCTTGGATATTTAGTAAACACAGTTTCGTTTGTATAGTTACCAGCTGGAATGTTGATTTCTTGACCCTGAAAAGTTGCTGTGCCTTCCTCTTCAATCAAAACTTTATATGTAAAAGAAACAGTTTCTTCATCACTTTTCTCCGACTTTTTCCATATTTTCTTAGTATTCTCCAACTCTTCAGCAAAACTCAATAATATACCTTCTTTTTCATATTCTTGAAGCGTTCCCAGCCAATCATCTTGCTTATAAAGCACAAAATACCTACTCGCCAGCTCAACATCGCCGGCTTTAAGAGCGTCAATGAATAAATCATAAGTTTCTTCAGGGGTAGTACCGCCGTAGGTATCGGTGTAGTAGGGTTCCTCAACTTTGTCGTAAGCGCGTTGGTATTGCCAACTTTTGTAGCTTGGAAAAAACCAAACACCCGCCAATACAACCAAAATTAAAACCGGCACCCCAGCCCAACCCTTAAAAACATTTTTCCAATTCAACATAAATCCTAACCAACGCTTATCCACATGACCGACATTGAATGTCGGTCATGTGGATAACTTAATTAAATCCTTGTAACCTGCCACGACCTGATAATATTAAAAATATAACGGACTACCAAATTCAGGAGGGATAGAACTTGGCATTCCTATCAAATCGCGACAGATTATAAAAATTCAACAAAACAAAAACAGAAACTAAAATCTGTATGTATAATTCCTTATCAAACCATCCTTTTCTCGTCAACCCCGCAAACTTACAACCTGTGGATAACCGACATTCAATGTCGGTCAGGAGTAGATAAATTTATTAATTCGTATACCTCTTCGATTGGTTGTTCGTCCACTAAGATAAGTGTCTCATCATCCCATGTTTCTGTGCAAAACGTTTGCTTAACGCCAGTGAATACCGCTTCGTCCGCGCCGTCATCATCTGTGTCCCGGTACGCAACATCAAGTTTTTCGCCTTTATAGATGGAGCTGCATGAATAAAAATCGCCGCCGTACTCCGGATATCCGGAGGGGTCAAATACGTCTTCAAAGTGATGGTCAAAAGCATATATATGAATAATGGGTAATAGTTCATCCTCGCCAACACGGTAGAGGTCAAGCCCACCGTTCCACTGATGCGTCTTGCTCCACACTTCAAGCACTGGTTCAGTGAATCCATTTATATTCAGAAATCTCGCCGAGATAATGCCATTTGACGGACTCACCTGATACGGCAAATCGGGAAACCAATTAATCCGTCCCTTTTTAATCCGCCCAGCAGCCATATGCTCCGACCAATCATCTCTATCATTTTCCACAGCTACAAACAGCGAAGGATCTTCTTCATATCGAGTAACATCGATGCCAATTCGATACTCGGCGGGTCTCTCAGGAAATTGTTTTGCAAACGAGTGGCGAATTCCAGCGTTACTCGCTCCGCTCCAAAAGTACGTAAGCAGACCGAGAATGAGCACTCCCGCAAAGGACCATAGTTTTACCGTATTACCACCGCGCTCACTAACTCCTTTCGTGTAGATATTCCACACATTTTTTACATACTCATCAACTCCAGGACCATATTCATGCACAGCTTCTCGCCAAGTTTTCCATTCGGTTCTCCAACTTCCG
>Ga0210057_1004476_pt1 | contig 18530 bp, 17 predicted proteins | sample CryGeyCG2114_010_2_FD_183968 | JGI IMG/M metagenome (GOLD analysis project Ga0210057, IMG submission 183968) | Groundwater microbial communities from aquifer - Crystal Geyser CG10_big_fil_rev_8/21/14_0.10 (SPAdes) (version 2) | ecosystem: Environmental > Aquatic > Deep subsurface > Groundwater ...
GGCATAGCATCAACAGTAGCAGTAGCTTCACTCCCCATAGGACCTGGTCCCTCACCAGGGCCAACATTAGTGCCTATTGCACCACCACCAGCAGCACCACCACCACCAGGGCCAGCACCACAATCACAATCACCAGCACCACTACAAGCACCGCCACCACAATCACCAGCGCCACCACCACAATCACCGCCACCGCCACCGTCGCCGCCACCGCCACCGTCGCCGCCACCGCCACCGTCGCCGCCACCGCCAGCAATTACACTTCCAATGGAAATTAAGGGAGCAACTTTGCCAGAATTATTCTTTTCTTTTGATTCAAAAATTCTTCCAATAACAAAGGGGGAAATTAAAAAAACAGCCAATATTAAAAGGCCTACTAATTTAAAAACCGGAATCTTTTTAGAATTCTTTTCCTCCTCGGTTAAAAAAGAAGAAATAATAAGCGGGAACATAATTATAATTTTTAATTAAAGTTTTTATCTATTACTTTATTTTATTATATCAAAGATGGTTGTCAATACCAAGGGGTGTGGATAACTTTTGGAAATGAAAGGGGCCGGACTGTTTTTATTACGGTCCGGCCTTCATCCTTACAATGGCCAATCAAAAACTTCCATTATAGTATCGTCAAATAGTGGCTTAGACCAGCCGTTTTGAGTAAAATAGCCTTGACCTATTTTTAGCGATACTATTTTATCTTTCTGCGGCTCCACATACAAACGCCCGCTGTCAGTTGTTTCGAAGACAATTAGATAATATGTTCGTTCTTTTAACATTAGAACAGCCAGTCCCGCTTTAAGCCCGGCATCTCTAGCATTCTTGTAAAGATCTCTGGCAAAGTAAGCTGCTGAATATTGACTAGGATAAGTATTTTTATCTGTTCCATCATTTTGTAAAAAAGTTATCAACTCGACAAGGGTAGGATTCCTTAATTCTTTCGCCTTCAATGCGGCAACTTGCTTTTCAAGCTGCTGGTTCTGTTGGGTTAGTTTTGTAACATCATCACTCAGCACCTGCCTCTCGGTTTTAAGCGCTTCGTATTCTTTTTTTGAGACGCAGCCGGTTGAACCTGCCAGTAAAATCCCGACCATTAATACTGTCATTGCGACCATAATAATCTTTTTCACTTTTCCTTTTCCTCCTTCTATTTATTTTATATGGGGACGCTAAGCGCCCTGACTATTTTAGTTATATCTCTTTTAAATAAAATTGTCAATAGCCAAGGGCAAAAACATAAATTACGCCTTCTACTTTTCCGTCAATATCTAAAAGTTCGTTAAACTTACCATCATCAAAACCGCCAAGGGCGCAACATTTTAAGCCGAGGTTAGTAGAAACTAAATATATGTTTTGGCCCAAGTGGCCAGCTTCATTAAAAATATACCTTATACCTCTTTCTTTGTATTTTATTGTCGTTCTTTCAAAAACCGCTGAAATTGCCAAAACCAAGGGCGCTTTTTTTATCATTTCTTGCCAGATAATTTTTGGATAAATCTCTTTTCTTAAGTTTTCCTTATTTAGGATTTTTTCTAAAGAATGTTCTTTTACATTATAATGATAAATTCCTTCTTTTAATTCATCGCTCTTTTGAAGAATACAAAGATAAACCTCTAAAGGGAAACGGCCACCGCCAGAAGGATAAGTTCTCCGAGTCTTATTCCAATCTTTTTCTTTTTTTTCAATTATCCCGGTAGAATAAAAAAGAAGCTGGCTTAAATTTTTAAGATTGATTGGCTCTCCACTAAATTCTCTTTCTGATTTCCTTTTAATTAAAGCTTCGCCTAAAGAAAAATCTAATTTCTCTGGTTTTGGCAGTAAAGTCTTTGGCAAACGCGGATATTCTTTATAATAAATTGTCGTCCATTCTTTGGGCCAGTTTTTGGAATCCATTGGTTTTTCCATTCCTTCTTTATATTTTGCCTTAGTTGAGTGATAAAATTTGGCTATATTCATAATATTCTAAAAATCCTAAATTAGAATTTCTAAATACTAAACAATATCTAAATTCTAATTTCTCAATTTCCCAAACTTTATTTGGATTTCTCTAAAATTGAACCAAAAATTTTCATTAATTCAGTTGCTTCTTTAACCAAGTCCTCTTCTTCTTTAATTTCTTCTTTATTGGGTTCACTCAGCCTTAGCCAATAATAACTTTCCTTGGCTTCTTTTTTTGGAGATTTTTATTCTCATTACAAAATCTTTTTTGCTTAGGGCTTCGTTAGCTTCTATATAATTTGCTCCCACGGAACCAGCTGCTCGCACCAATTGTTTGCCAACTTCAACATTAGAAAGAGTCCTTGGCAATTTATTAACATATCTGTTAATTCTTTTGGCAAAACTAAAAGTTCTTTCTTCTAAATCATAGTTATGTTGTTTGAAATTTGGAATTTGGTTCATTGAAATTTGTTTAGGATTTAGATATTGGGATTTAGAATTTTCACAGAAATGGATGGGGCAAATTATTTAATTCATTTTCAGAAAGAGGTTTTTCTCGGTATCCTAATTTGACCGGCATCTTAAAGAGGCGCTCTCCCCAGCTATGCTTTATCGCCTCATTTAAATAAAGGGGTTGGAGCTGGGGAGAAACAACTTTGGCTATAAAAATACCTTCCTCTCTTATTTGGGGTAGCGTAATATCAACTCCGTAAATATCTATGTTGTTCTGTTTTAATAAATTTAAAACTATTTTCAGTTTTTCTCCAGAAGGAGTGTCTTGATATTTTGACAATTCTTCTTGACTGAATCTTTTTTTGGGTCCTTTAAAAAAGAAGTCAATTCCCCCCAGCATTTCTGGCAAAGCCCAAAAGAGCAGTCTATCAGTAAAGGTTGTTATTTTGTTGGGATCTGATTTTAATGCTCCCATTCTTTCCTTAAGGGGGCTTTCAGAAAATTTAGTTCCCTGAAAACTAATCCTTCCTCTCACTACTTCAGAAACAGCGCCCAAAATAGCATCTTTAATATTTAGGTTTGTGCTGTTGCCAATGTGGATTGAATGGCCGACCCCTGTTCTATCTATGATAATTGCCATCATTGAAGGAAGAGAAATATCGGTTGTTATATCTATTACATAAAGTTCTAAATTATATCTTTCTTTAAAATCTTTTAATAATTTTTGGAGATTTTCATCATCTATTATATCAAGGTCAATTATCGGAAGCGAAAGTTTGTTAAGATAGGCAATCATAAAAGAATCTCTTTCTACAGCCTCACAAATACCGCGGTATAAAGCCTCATTAAAAAAGGGGGCTGCTGCAGCACCTGTGCTTATTTGCTGCTGAATGATTGGTTCTTTTTCGTGGTATTTATACCCAATATAGACGAGTTGGGCGGGAATTAACACTTTTTTATTATTATAAAGGGAAAACCCCTCAACCCAGCGGAAGATTGAATTTTCATCTATTTTTAATCTAAGGTTTGCGTCGCGCTGACTTGGCGAAATTCCGGCAAAAGAAAGAGGGTTGAGCGCTTTTTTTGATATTTGATTATATGCCGAGAGCAAAAGATTCTTTTCTCTATATATACAGAGGCAAAACCTCTCTAACCCTTCGCCCACTGCTTTCATTATGGCTTTTTCTTCATTTTTAAAATCAGCGCCACCGCTATTTGTTATAGTTCCCATCCCATCAGAATATACAGTAATATCGGGTTGTTTGCAGGGCGTATTAACTTGGTAATTGATAATAGATGGTTCGTCGTAATAAATTCTTGGAATTTTTATCACCTGTTTGATAATTTTCTTTTTTAAAAAATTGCTTATTAGATGTCTTGTTTTTGGCGATATGTTGGCAATAGGAAAACCGTTACCTAAATTATTCTCTTCTTCGTTGGCAATGTCTAATAAAATGCTGGCTAATTTTTTAAGCGTTGAATTAAAAATAGAAGAAGATGAAAGATGTTTATTTAAAGGAAGCATTTTATTTTAAAATCAGTGATTTTTACTAAATTAAGTATAAAAACTTTTTCGGTAAATTAAAATAGTGGCCAATCTCTTTTAATTTTTGAAAAAAATCGGAGGTAAAATCTCCGACGGTTTTTAAATTTTTTTACCACATTGTAAACGGTAAAATCTTTACAATTGTATCGTCCCAAGTAGGAGTTTGCCATCCATTTAGTTGGAAATAACTTTTTCCTTCTTGTATTATCACCTCTTTCTTTCCTCCTTTTCTTTTTTTTGGGTTCAGTCCTTATGAAATTTTAGAAGAACGGATTTTACTCCTTTTATTAATTATATCTGTTTTTAATAAAATTGTCAATACAATTCCAAAAGCGATAATTAAAATCCAGTCGCCGAACTTTGTGTAAAATGTCTTTTTAGAAATTGGAGCGACCTTGCCATAAAGCACCTGATTTTCAAAATCGGGTGTTTTTTTAACAATTTTCCCTCCATTGTCAATAATATACGAGGTGCCAAAATTTGTCGCTCTAACTAAATATCTGTTATTTTCAGCCGCACGAAATTGCAGCGTTGTTTGAGCTTGTAAATCAAAAATTTTTGAACCGTGAGCAAAAGACAAACTGCCGAGATTAAATAAGACTTCAGCGCCTTGGTTTGTCATTTTCCGGTGAAGCTCGGGAGAAAAAATTTCAGAACATAAAAAAGCGCCGCCTTTCCAATCTTTAGGAGTGGAAAAAATAACCATTTCTTTTCCTTTTTTATAGCCCCGGGATTTTTCAAATTTTCCGACCCAATCTCTATCAATAAACCAAGCAGGAATTCTAAAAATATAAGGCAGATATTCTCCGGTGGGCGCCAAAAGCAATTTTTCATAATCAGTGATAACGCCTTTCTGAATATCATAAAAAGTAGTAATTGATTTTATGCCGTCGGGAGTTTCGGTCCTGCTGGAATCTATTAGTAAAATTTCTTTATCTTGAAAAATTTCAGTCAGAAGTTCTTTGGAATTCTTTTGTTTTAGAAAACGAGAGTCCTCGGGGAAAACAATAATTTTTGAATTTGGAAAAAACGAGGCAGTATCTTTTAATAATTGAAGCTTAGTTTGGAACTCTTGCTTAACCGATTCTTTAGTTTGATTAAAAAAGGGAGAAAATTTAGTCTGCAGAACAGTTGTTTCTATCGTTTTGTTTCTTTCTTCGTTTGTTTTCTGCGGAAAAAAATGTGGGGGAAAATAGCTGATAGAAATTAATCCTGAAATCGCTAAAATTATTAAAAAATAAATTATTCTGTTTAAAACAATCTTTTCTTTGATTATTCTTTTGATAAGAAAGAAAAATGAAAAATTTAAAAATACTACCAAAAAACTTACCAAATATATTCCTCCGATACTTGCTAAAAATCTTACAGAAGGGTTTTGTGCCAAACTGTAAGCCAGATTACCAATTGTCCAGTGGGGTCCGAAAAGGGTTTCTTTTCCAGCCAGAAATATACTGAAACTCCAAGATCTTAAATATTCAAAAATAATCCATAAACAAGGGATTAATAAAATATCCCATTTCCAGTTTCTTTTTAACAAAGAATAGCCCAAAGAAAATAAACCGATAAAAGAAGCTAAAACTGAAGCTACAGCAACCCACGAAAAAAACAAGATAAGAAACCCAAGAATATTATTATTTATACCCAAATAATTTAAAGGCAATAAATCAAATAGCCAAACTGCCATTCCTAAAAAAATAAAACCGGTGATGAATCCGGCTAAAAATATTTTTCTTTTTGAATTTTCATGTTCAACAAAGAAAAGTAAGGGAATTAAAGCTATCCAAGAAAGAAAATTTAAAAAAGGAGCTATAAAACCAGCTCCTAATAAAATACCGGAGAGAATGGGAAGCAAAAAAGACATAAATTATTTTTCGGGCTTGATAGCTCGGGAAATTTGAAGGGCTAAATAATCTCCTTCATGTTCCATGGTAGTAATTTGTAAGAGATCACCAACTTTCAAATCACTCAGTTCGATTGGTTCAAAAATGAGAGCATAACCAGCTAAATTAGGGTCAGCTTTCATTCTGGCCTCAACCTCTTCATCGGGTAATTGAGAACGACAGAGAGTGGCTGAGGTCACCCCTACTTTGACAGTTTCTGATTTATCTTCAGAAAGGATGGTTAAATAATCAGTAGTTATTTCAGTGATGTTCCCTCGCAAAAATATCCACCAACCATTAACTATGGCTGAGGTTTTTCCCGGCGGAACAGTTAAAGAGGTGGGAGCGATTTTTTTTCCAGAATAAACACCACTAGCATAAATTAAGTAGGCGATAATTAACCCTCCGAGAATATATAAAGCAATTTTGAGACCTTTAGACATTAAATTATTATAGCACAAAAAGAGCTGTCAAGAAATTGGATTGTCGGTAAACTTGGTTTGTCATAATTTGTAAAATTTAAAAAATATTGTAAAATAGAGGTATATGGAAATTCGTAAAATTGTAATCCCTGCTGCTGGTCTGGGAACCAGGTTTTTGCCTCAGACCAAAGCCATACCAAAAGAAATGTTGCCAGTGGTTGATAAGCCGGTTATTCAGTATGTGGTTGAAGAAGCGGTGGCCTCGGGCATTGAAGATGTTATTATTATCACTGGCTGGCAAAAAAGAGCAATTGAAGACCACTTTGATAGGTCTCCTGAGTTGGAAAAATATTTAGCCGAGAAGGGTAAAGAGAAGGAGTTATCTGAAATAAAAAGAATTGCTGAATTAGCAAATTTCATTTATATTAGACAAAAAGGTATGCTTTATGGTAATGCCATTCCAGTTTTAACGGCTCAACCAGTAATTGGTGAAGAGCCCTTTGCCATAATGTGGGGTGACGAGTTTATTTTAGCAGAACCGCCGAGATTGGCTCAGATGATTGAGGTTTATAAAAAATATCAAGGAGCGGTCATTTCTGGAGTCAGAATTGAAACTAAAGACCACCTTACTCGTTACGGAATTGCTGATTTAGAGCCAGTTGAAGACCCTTCGACGCGGCTCAGGGCAAGTAATGTTTTTAAAGTTAAAAAAATTGTTGAAAAACCAATTCCTGATGAAGCTCCATCGAATTTAGCTACCCACGGAGCTTATATTTTACCTTCTGAAATTTTTGAAATCATAAAAAATTTAAAGCCCGGTCGAGATGACGAAATTTGGCTGGTTGATGCTATTAACGAGTTAATTAAAAAAGGTTTCCCGGTTTATGCCTGCGAAATAAAAAATGCTAAATACTATGATACTGGCAATAAACTCGAATATTTAAAAACCGTAATTGAATTTGCCCTTCGCCATCCGGATTTTAAAGAAGAATTTAAGAATTATCTAAAAGGTCTTAAATTATAAAATAACCCTACGAAATTACGAATCACTACGAATATACCCGAAACTGACGTACGAATATGCGAATTGGCAGTTTCGGATACGAATTATTCGTAACCGATTGCCCAAATTCGTAAATTCGTATCTGGCAATCGGATAATTCGTAGCCGAAAGCGCAGATTCGTAAATTCGTACAACGCTTTCGGTATGATTGAGGTAACTAAAGACATCTTAAAAAATATTTACAAACCTCGACCAGCTGATAGTAAAAAATACGATTTCGGATTGTTAACAGTGATTGGTGGGGGAGAGTTTTATTCGGGTTCGCCAGCCCTATCTGCTCTGGCGGCTTTTCGCTCAGGAGTGGATATGGTCAGAGTGATTGCTCCAAAAAGGGCAGCTGATATTATTGCTTCTTTTTCGCCAAATTTAGCCGCTTATCCTCTAAAAGGCGATTGGCTGGGAAAGGAGCATTTAGCCACTTTATTAACAATGACAGAGAGTGCTAAAATCGTCTCCTATGGTAAGACTGCCGTTGTCATTGGTGGCGGAATGGGACGCTCTGAAGAAACTCAAGAAGCCATTTTAGAATATTTGTCTCAGGTTCAGGTGTCAGTAGTTATTGATGCCGATGCTATTCATGCCTTGGGGAAAAATCCAGAAATTGTCTCTGGCAAACCCTTTTTAATTACCCCTCATACTTACGAATTTTTCATTTTGACCGGAAAAGAGGTTCAAAAACTAGCCTTGGAAGAAAAAATCAAAATTGTTCAAGAAGAAGCTGCTCGTCTCCAGACAACAATTTTATTAAAAGGAGCAACTGATATAATTTCTGACGGCAAAGAAGTAGCGTTAAGTAAGGGCGGCACTCCTTATTTAACTAAGGGAGGCACCGGGGATTCCTTAGCTGGAATTTGCGGCGCTTTACTGGCTCGAGGTTGCAATACTTTTGAAACCGCCTGCGCCAGCTCTTATATTAATAAAAAAGCAGGAGAGATAGTTAGTCAGAAACTAAAAGAAGGTTTAACCGCTACTGATTTAATCGAGGCAATTGCAGAGGTAATCAAATAACCACTACTAATTTACGAATCTTTACCAATGTACAAATTCGTATATTCGTACTGATTAGTAAATTCGTAGTAAAATAATGTTTTCTTTAAAAAATAAAGTTGCTTTAGTGACCGGTGCTAGAAGAGGAATTGGCCGGGCAATTGCTTTGGCTTTGGCTGAAGCTGGCGCAAAAGTAGTGGTTACTGATATTGATGAGAAAGAATGCGAAGCCGTGGTTAAAGAAATTGAGAAATTAGGAAGTGAGGGATTAGCAAAAAAACTTGATGTGACAAATAAAAAAGAAATCGAAGAAGTGGTAGCAGAAACTATAAAAAAATTCGGCAAATTAAATATTTTAGTCAATAATGCTGGTATCTGTCCTTTCAAACCCTTTTTGGAACTGACCGAGGAAGATTGGGATAAGGTTTTAGATATTAATTTGAAAGGATATTTTCTCTGTGCCCAGGCAGCAACTAAAGAAATGGTAAAACAAAAATGGGGGAGAATTATTAATATTGCTTCAGTTGCCATGGGACAGATGGGAGTGGGGATGGCAAATATTGTCCATTATGTCGCCTCAAAAGGTGGAATTGCTGGAATGACTGAGGCCATGGCAGTAGAATTAGCGCCCTTGGGAATTAATGTTAATGCTATTTCTCCTGGTGTCATTGAGACAAAAATGGCAGAATCGGTAATTTCTGACCCAGCGGCCAAAGAGACGATTTTAAAGAGAGTGCCAAAGGGCCGGGTTGGCCAACCAAAAGATATTGCCTCAGCTGTAGTTTACTTAGCTTCAGAAGAAGCTGATTATGTGACCGGAGCAGTTTTAGTGGTTGACGGCGGCTGGTTAGCAGGGTAGGCGTTCGCCCCTCACCAATTTTGCTATTTGTACCTTAGCGACACACTTAATACGAATAGTGTTGTCCGTCAAAGACGGACTGGCCTGTTCGGCCACCGTGTGTCGCCAGAGATTTACACACTGTAGCGAAATATTCTGATTACGACCTGGATTAAAACGGCAAAATTGGTAGTGGGGCTCGCTTTCGGTTTTTATTTTATGTACGACTTAATTATAATTGGAGGTGGCCCCGCCGGTATTACTGCCGGTATTTACGCCGCCAGGCAAAAACTAAATACCCTTTTAATTACCAAAGGTTTTGGGGGTCAAGTAACCAAGAAAGCCGTAATGATTGAGAATTATCCCGGATTTGAGGAAATTTCCGGCCAAGATTTGATTCAAAAATTTGAAAAGCATTTGAGAAAACATAAGGTTGATATTGAAAGGGATGGGGTGAGAAAAGTAAAAAAAGTTGGCGAGAAATTCTTAGTTCAGACTACTAGTAAAAATACATTTGAGGCAAAAGTGGTTATTATTGCTTCAGGTGCTGACCCGAGACCTTTAGAAGTTCCTGGAGAAAAAGAATTTTTGGGTAAGGGCGTAAGTTACTGTGTTACCTGTGATGGCGTCTTATTTGAAGGAAAAACAGTAGCTGTTATTGGTGGAGGAAACGCTGGTTTTGAGACAGCATTTTTTTTGTCAAAAATTGCCAAAAAAATTTATATTTTGGAATATGGAGAAAAAGTCAGAGCTGATGCCGAAAACCAAGAAAGAGTTAAAAAAACTGGAAAAGTGGAAATTGTCATTAATACTCAAGTCAAAGAAATCAGAGGAGGGCAATTTGTTAAAGGTTTAGTCTATCAAGACCGAAAAACTGGCAAGGAGATAAATCTTCCCTTAGAAGGTATTTTTGTGGAAATTGGTTCTCAACCAGCCACCTCATTTGCTAGAGGTTTAGTTGATTTTAATGAAAAAGATGAAATAAAAGTTGATTTTGAAACTTTTCAAACAAAGACCCCGGGTCTTTTTGCCGCTGGCGATTGCAATATCGGGAAATATAAACAAATTATCACAGCTGCTGGTGAAGGCGCCAAATCCGCCTTAGCCGCTTATGATTTTTTATCCCGTTAGAAATTTAAATTTCTCACGGGATAAACGAAAATTTAGTCACCATCATAGTCGCCGCTATAGTGGTGACTATGGGGAACACTATTAATGGAGAGTTATAAAATTAAGTCAATAAAAGCGAAAGAAATTCGGGATTCGAGGGGAAAGCCAACGGTTGAGGTTGAGTTAAGAACTCCCTCTTTTTTTGTTCGGGCTTCAGTTCCTTCGGGTACTTCCAAAGGGAAATATGAGGCCGTGGCAAAGCCGGCAAAATTAGCAGTAAAAAATGTCAATAAAATTATTAGTCCGAGATTAATAGATAAAGACCTAACTAAGCAAAAAGCAATCGATGACTTTTTAATAAAATTAGACGGAACAAAAAATAAATCCCGTTTAGGCGCCAATGCTATTTTGCCAGTATCAATGGCCGTTTGCCGCGCTGGCGCTAAAGCCCAAAAAATCCCTCTCTGGAAATGGCTCTCAAAAATTGCGGCAAAAAAACCATCTCTTCCTGCCCCTTGTGTTTTATTTATGGAAGGAGGATTACATGGTAGAGGAAAATTGGATATTCAAGAATTCATGGCTGTTTTTCCTGGCCAGTCTTTTAGAGAAAAGTTTAAAAAAGCAATGGCAACTTTTCAGAGTTTAGGAAAGATTTTACCTAAAAAATATGGCATAGAAGGAGCTTTTAGCCCGAGTTTCAAAAATACAAAAGAAGCCTTGGATTTATTGATAAAAGTTGGTAAAAAAAAGAAAATAAAAATTATTCTAGACGTGGCTGCTTCTCATTCCCGTCTTAAAAGAACACCGGAATATTATCTTAAGGTGGCTAAAGAGTATCCAATTTTAGGGATTGAAGATCCGTTTCGTCAAGACGATTGGCAAAACTGGAAAAAACTAAATTCAAAAACCGAGTCTCTATTTATAGAGACGAAGGTGAAGAAGAGGAAGAAGTCCTCTTCGCCCATTTTAATCATCGGGGATGATTTAACAGTAACTAATCCGGAGAGAATTAAATTAGCCAAAAAAAGAAAGGCCTGTAGCGGAGTCATTATTAAGCCAAATCAAATTGGCACGGTGACAGAAACAATTGAAGCGGCAAATTTGGCAAAATCCTTTGGCTGGAAAATTATTGTTTCCCATCGCTCTGGTGAAACTTTAGATGATTTTATTGCCGACCTAGCAGTCGGCGTTGAAGCCGATTTTATCAAATCCGGCGCACCCTTTCCCAAAGAAAGAATGGCAAAGTATAATAGATTAATACAAATAGAAAAAGAGCTTAAAAAATAAAAAATTTCTATGGTAAAACTACTACTTTTAAGACACCTTCAGTCGCAATGGAATTTGGAAAACAGGTTTACTGGTTGGGTTGATATACCTTTGAGTGAAGAGGGGATAAGGAGCGCAAAAGACGTTGCTGGAAAACTGCTTGGTTTCGAGATTGATAAAGTTTATACCTCGCCGTTAATCAGAAATAAAGAAACCGTTTCTTTAATTTTAGAAAATCTTGGTAAGGTCAAAGAAGATAAATCTTCTTCTCCACCCTTCGCTATCGCTCGGGTAAAAGATGTACCAATTGTGATTGATAAGGCGTTAGACGAAAGAAATTACGGCAAATGGCAGGGATTAAATAAAGATAAGGTCAAAGAGCAATACGGAGAAGAGAAATTTCGTCTTTTGCGAAGGAGTTGGGACCAGGCGCCGCCGGGCGGGGAAAGTTTAAAAGATGTTTTTAAAAGAGCAGTTCCTTTTTACCAAAAATATATTGAAAAAGATTTGAAGGAAGGGAAAACGGTTTTAATAGTAGCCAGTCATAACAGTTTGAGGGCCTTAGTTAAATATGTTGAAAAAATATCTGATAAGGATATAATTAATTTAGAAATTCCTACGGGAACTTTAATAGAATATAAGGTCGATAATTCATTAAAAATCCACCCCGTTAAATAATTCGCTTTGCGAATTAAAAATCTGAAAGATTTTTATTTAACGGGGTAAAAACAAAAAATATGTTTAAGAAAATTTTACTTATACCCATTGCTATAGTTGTTGCTGGCGCGATAATCGCTGGAGCGATAATTTATATTAATCAGGGGAAGGTTTCAGGATCTTTATCTCCCCAAAATGCAGCAGAAAAAGCGATAGATTATATTAATAAAAATCTAGTTGCCGAAGGAGTTAATGTTTCCTTAATAACCGTTTCTGAAGAAAGCGGCGTATATAAAATTCATATTCAAGTTGGAGAGCAGGAATACGATTCCTATGTAAGTAAAGATGGTAAACTTTTATTTATAGAAGCCATTAAAATAGAACCCTCTCCGGGAGAAGAGAGTGATAGTGAAGAGGTTACCAAAAGCGATAAACCCGATGTTAAACTTTTTGTAATGTCTTATTGTCCTTATGGGTTACAGGCTCAAAAAATGTTTTTGCCGGTTTATGATTTATTAAAAGGAAAGGCGGAGATGGGCGTTTATTTCGTTAATTACATAATGCATGAGAAGCAGGAAATTGATGAGAATTTAAGGCAATATTGTATTCAAAAAGAACAAGAATCAAAATATTATGATTATCTAAATTGTTTTGTTATAGATGGAGATTTTGAAAAATGCCTTTCTGAAGCCAATATAGACAGAACAAAACTGGCTACTTGCGTATCAGAAACTGACAAAGAATATAATATTACTGCTCAATACAATGATAAAAGCACCTGGCTTAACGGAATGTTTCCCAAGTTTGACGTTCACACCGATTTAAACGAGAAATACGGAATTCAGGGTTCGCCGACAATAGTAATCAACGACCAGGTTGTAAATGTGAGCCCAAGGTCTCCGGAAAAATTTAAAGAAGTTATTTGTCAGGCTTTTAATTCTCTGCCGGAAGAATGTTCTCAGGTGCTTTCTGATGATATTGCTTCAACCGGAATTGGAGGAGGGACAGGTTCTTCCAGCGGCGGAACCTGTGACTAATTTTATGGTAAAAGTTTATACTACTCCAGCTTGTCCTTATTGTTTTACCTTAATGGAATTTTTGAAAGAACATAATATTAAATTTGAAGAAATCGATGTTTCTAAAGATAAAAAAGCCAGAGAAGAAATAATAAAGAAATCAGGCCAAATGGGAGTACCGGTTATTGAGATTGATGGCCAGATTGTGGTTGGATTTGATAAAGAAAAAATAGTTAAATTATTAAAAATTAAAGATTAACGCTCGGGAACGCAATTTTTAGGACACGCTCTGTCCCGCCAGCGCGGGACAAGCTCCTTTCCTCCCCATACCAATCCTTCGGATGCTACGGGGCAAGCGGCAAATTTGACTGTTTACCCCGTAGAGTTGCGAAGTAACTTGTACGGGGCGGATGGTCCTAAAATTGCTTCCCTCGCTCTAGTGATTATGTTAAAAGTGGCTATCAACGGATTTGGTCGCATTGGTCGCCCTACTTTCAGGCGAATTTTCGACAACCACCCCAATTTGGAAGTGGTGGCGATTAACGATTTAACTGATACCAAAACCCTGGCGCATCTTTTGAAATACGATTCTATTTACGGAAAATACCAAAAAGAAGTGAAATTTACTGAAGATAGTTTAATCGTTGATGGAAAGAAAGTGAGGATTTTTGCTAAAACCGATCCCCTTCAACTTCCCTGGAAAGAGTTAGTAATAGATATAGTTTTGGAATGCACCGGTGTCTTTACTGAATTAGGGGGAGCAAAAAAGCATTTGACAGCTGGGGCGAAAAAAGTAATAATTTCGGCACCTTCCCGCCCGACTTCGCCTGCGAGCGAACTCGCTGGCGGGCGGGCAGAATCAAAAGAAATACCAACTTTTGTTTTAGGAGTAAATGAGAAGGATTATGATTCTAAAAAAGACAATGTCATGTCTATGGGCTCTTGCACAACCAATTGTTTAGCGCCGGTAGCCAAGGTTTTAAATGATAATTTCAAGATTATTCGGGGATTTATGACCACGGTTCACAGTTACACCAATGACCAAAGAATTTTAGATTTACCTCACAAGGATTTAAGAAGGGCTCGGGCAGCTGCCTTAAACATTATTCCAACTACCACCGGGGCAGCCTCGGCAATTGGAAAGGTCATTAAAGAACTCGAAGGCAAATTAGATGGCATTGCCCTAAGAGTGCCCACTCCTACTGTCTCAGTTTTGGATTTAATCTGTGAAGTTGAGAAAAAAACTTCAGTTGAAGAAATAAATAAGATTTTCCAAAAAGTGGCGGAAAAAGAACTGAAGGGAATTTTACGAGTTGAGGAAACTCCTTTAGTTTCTTCAGATTTTATTGGCGACCCTTATTCTGCCATTGTTGATGCCTCTTTGACCATGGTTAAAGAGGCCTTAGTTAAAGTCGTTGCCTGGTATGACAACGAATATGCTTATGCCTGTAGATTAGCTGAATTTGCTAAATATGTAGGAAAGAAATTGTAAATTAAGGTAGGACAGGAAAAGAAAAAAGAGTAGATTTTAAATTTGTGGAAAAGCTGAAATCTTTTCAGTCGAGGCTTTGCCCTCTCCAAATTTTTGGACTGATCACCTTCGGTGACCAAATTTAGTAAAATGTCCAAAAACTTGGGAGGGCTTTGCCCTCTCCAAATTTTTGGACTGATCACCTTCGGTGACCAAATTTAGTAAAATGTCCAAAAACTTGGGAGGGCTTTGCCCTCTCCAAATTTTTGGACTGATCACCTTCGGTGACCAAATTTAGTAAAATGTCCAAAAACTTGGGAGGGCTTTGCCCTCTCCAAATTTTTGGACTGATCACCTTCGGTGACCAAATTTAGTAAAATGTCCAAAAACTTGGGAGGGCTTTGCCTCGATTTTTTATTTAAAGGCGATGAAAACTCCGTTTTCATCTTCACCCGCGCTTCCATAATATGGAAGTTTGGTGTATAATTAAAAAATAAGATGATAAAAAGAGGAGATTTATATTTTCCAAGCGAGGAATTTAAAAAGAGAGCTTTGCTAAACGATCAAAAGATTTACCAAGAAGCGGCTAAAAACTCAATTAAATTTTGGGAAAAACTTGCTAATGAACTCTATTGGTTTAAACCTTGGGGAAAAGGTTTTTTGCATAAACCTCCTTATTTTCAATGGTTTGTTGGAGGGAAAATAAATATTACCTCTAACATTTTTGAGAAAAATCCTTTAGGTTGGGGGAAAATTAAAGAGAAAGTAGCTCTAATTTGGGAACCAGAGCCAATTGAGGAAAAAGAAAGAAAATTGACTTACGAGGAGCTCTTTAAAGAAGTTAATAAATTTGCTAACGCTCTTAAAAAATTGGGAGTGGAAAAGGGAGATAGAGTGGGAATTTATTTACCAATGATTCCCGAAGTGATAATATCGATGTTAGCTTGTGCCAGAATTGGAGCTGTCCATACTGTTGTTTTTTCAGCTTTCTCGCCAACTGCTTTGAGAGTTCGTCTTCAAGATACCGAGGCCAAAATTTTAATCACCGCCGATGGCTATTATCGGAGAGGACAAGTTATTAATTTAAAAATCAATGCTGATGAGGGAATCAAAGAAACCCAAGTTCAAAAAGTTATTGTAGTAAAACGAACCGCAAATCAAATTCCTTGGCAGGAAGGAAGAGATTTATGGTGGCAGGAATTAATTAAAGATGAGAGTAACCAATGCAATTCAGAGATCATGGATTCAGAAGACCTTTTATTTATACTCTACACGAGTGGAAGCACGGGCAAGCCCAAAGGTTGCGTTCACGCTTGTGGAGGCTACACTGTTCAGGCGAATTTTACTGGCAAATGGATATTTGATTTTCATTCCGGAGACGTATTATGGTGCACCTCCGATGTTGGTTGGATTACAGGAATTACATACACAGTGCATTCCCCTTTACTTAACGGAATAACTACTCTCATTTTTGAGGGGGCTCCTGATTGGCCAGAACCTGACAGATGGGCTCAAATTATTGAGAAACACGGAGTGAGTATTTTTTATACTGCTCCGACAGCAATAAGAATGTTTGAGAAATATGGAGCTGAAGTTCTTAAAAATTATAAATTTGAATCCTTAAAACTATTAGGCTCAGTAGGAGAGCCGATTGATGAAGCTGCTTGGCTTTGGTATTTTAAAGAAGTAGGGAGAGAAAAATGCCCAATTGTTGATACCTGGTGGCAGACAGAATCGGGAGGAATACTAATTACCTCTCTGCCGGGAATTGGTCCTTTTAAACCAGCTTTTACAGGATTGCCTTTCCCGGGAACAAAATTTGATGTTTATGATGAAAAAGGAAAGTCTTGTCCGCCGGGAAAAGAAGGAAATTTGGTAATGCTACCTCCTTTTGCTCCCGGATTATTAAGGGGAATTTATAAAGACCCTGACAAATATTTAGAAACTTATTGGAGTCAATACGGAAAAGAAATTTATTTTACTTCAGACGGCGCTTTTGAAGACAAAAATGGCTTAATTAGAATTATTGGTCGAGTTGATGATGTAATAAAAGTTGCAGGGCACAGAGTTTCTACTGGTGAATTAGAAGCAGCAATTAATCAACACTCAGAGATTACTGAGTGTGCTGTAGTTGGTGTTCCCGATGAAATAAAGGGAGAGTTGCCAATTGCCTTCGTAAATTATAATGGGGAAAAAAGCGAGGAAGAAGTTAAAAAAGAAGTAATTGAACAGATTAAAAAAGAAATCGGGCCAATTGCCTTGCCAAAAGAAGTCTATTTAATTGAAGATTTACCAAAAACAAGAAGCGGGAAAATTATGAGGAGAATTCTAAAAAGATTATTCACCGGCGAAGAGTTAGGCGATCTCTCCACCTTAGCCAACCCCGAAAGCGTCGAGAAAATAAGAAAAATCATATGGAGAAAATAAAGTTAAAAATTATAGAGGAGATTGAGAAATCAAAGAAAGACCAAATAAAGTTTTTACAGAAATTAATTCAGGCTCGTTCTGTCAATCCGAACTTGGATGATCCGACAAAATCGAGCCCTTATGACCCAATCGAGTTAGAGGTAGCTGAGTTAATTTTTAATAAACTTAAAACCTTTGGCCTCTCGCCGAAATTCGAGGGGATATCTTCTTCGAGACCGAATGTGGTTTGCGAACTTGGAAAAGGTAAAAAAACTATTGTTTTCAACGGCCACATGGATACCGTCCCCCCGCCCAAGGGTTACGATTTTAATCCTTTTTTAGGTTTCATTGAAAATGGAAAACTTTTTGGTGCAGGAGCCTTAGACATGAAATCTGCTCTTTGCTGCTATATTTATATGGCAAAAGCTCTTTTGAAATTTGAAAAAGAACTAAATGGCAAAATCTGTCTGCAATTCGTTATTGACGAAGAACCAATGGTAGCTTCTCATTTTGGGACTCGTTATCTGTTAGAAAAAGGATATACAGGAGATGCGGCAATAATTGGAGAACCGGGAGCAAAGAAAATAACGATAGGGAATAGAGGCGGTTATCGATTTAAATTAGAAGTCTTTGGAGATGCTGTTCATACCGGTTCGAGAGAATGGGAAAAGAAAAAAGAAGGATTAAACGCTGTATTAGAAATGGCAAAAGCGATAGACGCTTTACAAGATTTTAAATTTCCCGTAAAAGAACATTCTATTTTTCCGGGAAGAAAAAATATATTAACTTTCCCAACTTTAATTAAAGGAGGGAAAGCAATAAATATAGTTCCAGATTCTTGTGTTGCCTTTGGCGATATTCGAGTTTTACCGGGAGTTACCAAAGAATATCTCGAAAAGGAAATCAAGAAAAAATTAAATAAATCAGGAGTGAAATATAGATTAACTCCGATAGGGTATGTTCTGCCAGTTTTTATTAAACCAACCGAAAAAATTGTTAGTATTCTCAAAGACAATGTAAATAAAATACTAAACAAAAAGGTAATTAGCGAAGGCGCTGGTCCCTGGAGTGATATGTGGATGTTTATTGAAAAAGGGATTCCAGCAGTAAACTTTGGATGCAAGGGTAAAGGAATGCATGATAAAAATGAATATGTGGAGATTAAGAACGTTATTGATACCACTAAAATTTATGCATTAACTACCTTTGATTTTTTAAAATTATGAAGTCAAAATCTAAAAAATATATTTTGTGGTTTAGGGAGATTTCGGCAAAGGATGTTCCTTTGGTTGGCGGGAAAAATGCTTCCTTGGGAGAGATGTTTTCGAAATTATCATCAAAAGGCATCAGCGTGCCCGATGGTTTTGCTACTACCTCTTTTGCTTATTGGTATTTTTTAAAGAAAAATAATCTTTTACCGAAATTAAAAAAGCTTTTTAAGAACCTCGATGTTAAAAATATTAAAAACCTTCAAAAAGTT
>Ga0210057_1004477_pt1 | contig 18527 bp, 20 predicted proteins | sample CryGeyCG2114_010_2_FD_183968 | JGI IMG/M metagenome (GOLD analysis project Ga0210057, IMG submission 183968) | Groundwater microbial communities from aquifer - Crystal Geyser CG10_big_fil_rev_8/21/14_0.10 (SPAdes) (version 2) | ecosystem: Environmental > Aquatic > Deep subsurface > Groundwater ...
ATTTAAAAAGGAAAACGGAGTTGATTTGCGTAAAGACCCCCAAGCTTTGCAAAGATTGCGGGAAGCGGGAGAGAAAGCAAAAATTGAACTTTCTTCGGCCCAGGAAACGGAAATAAGTTTGCCATTTATTACTCAAGGATCGGTTGGTCCTTTGCATTTGGTGATGAAATTAACGCGATCAAAATTGGAACATTTGGTGGGTGATTTGATTGAAAAGAGCATTAAACCGGTGGAACTTTGTTTGAAAGATGCCAAGAAAACAGTTAAAGATATTGATGAAGTGGTGATGGTTGGTGGTATGACGCGGATGCCGAAAGTTGTTGAGACGGTAAAAGAATTCTTTGGTAAAACTCCAAACCAATCGGTTAATCCTGATGAAGTTGTTGCCGTCGGTGCGGCGATTCAGGGAGGAGTTTTGGGCGGGGAAGTGAAAGATGTTTTACTTTTAGATGTGACTCCTCTAACTTTGGGAATTGAAACTTTAGGTCAAGTTTCTACCCCGCTGATTCCGAGAAATACGACGATTCCAACTTCAAAATCACAAATTTTCTCAACCGCCTCCGATAACCAAACCCAAGTGGAAATAAATATTTTGCAAGGCGAGCGGCCAATGGCCGCGGATAATAAATCATTGGGTCGGTTTGTTTTGGACGGGATTCCCCCGGCGCCAAGAGGGGTTCCCCAAATTGAAGTGGCTTTTGATCTCGATGCCAGCGGGATTTTGAATGTAACGGCGAAAGATAAAGCTACTGGTAAAGTTCAGTCAATTAAAATTACCGGTTCAACCGGACTTTCCAAAGATGAAGCGGAAAGAATGGCGAAGGAAGCCGAAGCCCACGCGGATGAAGATTTAAAGAAAAAAGAAGCGGTTGAAGTCAGAAATACCGCCGATAATTTAGTTTATACCGCGGAAAAAACCTTAAAAGATGCCGGCGACAAGGCAAAACCGGAAGATAAGGAAAAAGTTGAGACGGAAATAAAGAATGTTAAAGAGGTTTTGGCTAAAACTGACGCGACAAAAGAAGAAATTGATACAGCAACTAAGAAATTGTCTGATGAGTTGCAAAAAGTCGGCGCTTCTATGTATCAATCCAGTCAAACACCTCCTGTAAATGAACAGACTGAACAACCGAAAACCGAAGAAACAGAAAAAACCAAAGAAAAAGTTGAAGAAGGACAGGTCGTCGAATAAGATAAAGGCGGGAAGGCGAGACGGCAAGAAGGCAAGAAGGAAAATAAACCCTCTTGCTCTCTTGCTCTTTTACCCTCTCGCCTTAATTAATATATGTCAACAACCAGAGATTATTATGATGTTTTGGGAGTAAATAAAACTGCTTCTGAAGCTGAATTAAAACAAGCCTATCGGAAGCAGGCTTTACAGTGGCATCCGGATCGGAATAAATCTTCGGAAGCGGAAAAGAAATTTAAAGAAATCAATGAAGCTTATGAGATTTTGTCTGATAAAGACAAGCGGGCAGCTTATGACCAATATGGGCATGCGGCTTTTGACCAGGGAGCCGGGGGACCTGGGGGGTTTGGGGGACAACAAAGTGGAACTTATCGTCAGGGACCTTTTACCTATTCTTATAGTACGGGTGCTGGGGCGGAAAACTTTGACTTTTCCGATCCATTTGAAATTTTTGAACAGTTTTTTGGCGGCGCTTCGCCTTTTAGCCGGCAGTCCAGACAAGTTCCCCATTACAGCTTAAGTATCAGCTTTGACGAAGCGGTTCATGGCGTCGAAAAGACGGTGGAAATTGACGGTCAAAGAAAAACGATCAAAATTCCCGCCGGAGTCAATGACGGCTCAAGAATTAAATTTCAGGATTTTTATGTTACCTTGGATGTTAAATCGAATTCAACCTTTGCCCGGGAGGGAGATGATCTGATTGTTAATGTTTCTTTGCCGCTGACAATGGCGATATTGGGCGGGGTAATGGAAGTGCCGACAATTGACGGGGATTTAAAATTAAAAATCAGACCGGGAACTCAACCGGGGACGATGGTTCGTTTGCGCGGTGAAGGAATTAAACATCTGCATAGTTCTGGCCGCGGTGATCAATATGTCCGTTTACAAATAAAAGTCCCGGAAAAATTAACCAGAAAACAAAAAGAATTATTGGAAGAATTTGAAAAAGATACCGATAAATCTTCGTGGTTTTAACTCTTGACAAATATACTAAAATTGTTATAAAATGAAATTGATTGTTGATGAAAGAGCAAAGAAGTTCCTTGATAAACTTGATAAAAAAAGTTCGAGCAAGGTTCTTGTTTATATTAAAATTTTTGAGAGTTACGGATTTAATTTACCAACTAATTATCTTAAAAAAATTAAACATGAGATTTGGGAATTAAGGCCAGGTAGATTAAGAATATTTTTGTATATTAAAGCAGATAACGCAGTTGCGGTTCATGCTATTTTTAAAAAAACACAAAAAATTTCAAACCAAGATTGGGAGACAATAAACCAAAGAATAAGCGATCGACAAAGACTGGAGTCAAAATGAGTAAAACAAGAAAGATTAAATACTATAGTGCAGAAGAATTACAAAAAGAATGGATGAAAGATCCTGAGTTTCGTCGTGCTTATGAAGACCTTGAGCCGGAATTTCAAATTGCCAGAGCATTAATCGATGCCAGAATTAAAAAGAAAATGACCCAAGCGGAAATTGCCAAAAAAGCGGGCACCAAACAACCGGTAATTTCCCGTCTTGAAGGTGCCCAAGGCAGTCCTTCACTTTCTTTAATTAAAAGAATTGCTCAAGCTTTAGATGTCCGATTAGTTTTCCGTCTGGAACCTCGATAATATTACCTGAATCCCCGTTCCAGTGTTAAAAGATGTAATAATAAGTAATTGAGTATTGACATCTTTAGTGATGTTTAGTACAATTTGGTCATGTTAGATCAAACATATTCTATTCAAGCTTATACTCCCGAACAAGTCGCAAAAATGCTCCAGTTAAGTAAGAATACGATTTATGAATTAATTAATCGGGGAGAAATTGTCGCCAAAAAAATCGGCAAGATTTATCGAATTCCGGCCAGTTCGCTTTCATTTCTTTTTACTGGTTTAGATGATGATCTTTTCCAATCGGAACAGGAAGATAAAAAGAATCTTGCGAATGTTCAAAAAGAAATCAGTAAAGTCAGAAAGAATTTGTAATATACATGCGGATTTTTGTTGATTCGGACGTGGTGATTTCTTCTTTGTTTTCCAAAACCGGCGCTGCGTATTTATTGCTTCATCGTTCCAAAATTACTCCGATTTTTTCTAATATTTCCGTTAAGGAACTAAAAATTGTGGCAAAAAGATTGGACATAAAAGAAAATAAATTAGAAAACTTGTTACATAATAAATTTCAAATAATTAAACTAAAACAACCAATTAAAATAAAGGATTTTAGAGGATATGTAAAGGATGTTAATGATATCCATATTATTGTTGGTGCAATAATGGCCAAAGTTAGTTTTTTAATTACTTACAATATGAAACATTTTGAAGTTGAGAAAATTAAACGGGATTACAAAATAATTTTAATGACTCCGGGAAATTTCTTACAATATTTGAGAAGTTTCTAAATCAAACCACCTTAGAGGTGATTTTAGGTAGACACATTTGGTATATATTATTTTTCTAAGGTTAAGTGCTTAATCTCTTCTAATTTTCTTTGATAATCCGCCTGATCAAAAACAAAGCTCCAATAAGAACTTTTCCCTTTGAAATTATCCAAAACAATTTCCTTTGAGAAGAAATTAGTTTTAACTAAGCGTAGATATTCAGGGAGAGATGAAAATTCGTAATTTTCAAGATCCCTAAGAGATTTTACTACGAAAGAGGTGTACGGATTTAAGTGAATATATCTGGACAGATGTAATAGTTGTTCATTCGTTTCTACCCTAACCGCCTTAAATTTTCCTTGAAAAATTGGTCCGTTTCTTTCGTTTTTTGTGTTTGAATATTTAGTGTAACTATTAGTAAAATTTGCGATAAACTTTGAGATACCATTTTCGGTAACTTGTTTCAAAATTAAATGAAAGTGATTGGGCATAAGACAATCAGCAATTATTTCCACCCAAAAATCCTTTTTGTCAGATAATTCTTTTAACAGAGACAATCTATCGTAAGCATTAATTGTGAGAAATTTTGAATATCGGACTGGAACGATTCGATTTTGGTAATAAAAAAGTGATTCCCGTGCCCGATTAAAATCACGTTTGTCCAAGAAAACAGGTTGAGAAGCAACGCCTCGATTAAAAATATGATATATTTCGTTAGTTACTAGGGGAATATTTCTACCGGGCATATTTTTAGTATATAGAAGATATACCAAAGGTGTCAAGAGCAAACCACCTTAGAGGTGTACGAAATAAAGAAAAATTTTCTGAAACAACGGGATCTGGCAGAAAAATGTCTTATTAACGGAGAATATCAAAAGACGGAAAAAATTCTTAAAAAAATTATTCCTCTGGATTTATTTAATCCTGAACTTTATTATTTTCTTGGTGAAGCGCTTTGCAAACAATATCGATTTAAAGAGGCATTAGTTTTGTTAACAAAGGCGGACCAATTGCTTCCGAATCATCCAAGAATTTATCATTTACTTGGTTGGGTTCAATTTATGAATGGGGATGCGGATTTAGGAAGAATGACTCTAAAAAAGGCTTTGGAAAAACTGCCGGACGATGTTTCGATTTTGTGTGATCTGGCGGTTTTGGAGAATCAGGTACAGAATGGGCAGGAAGCAATAGAGTATGCGACTCAAGCAATTAAAGTTGATCCGGGGAATGAATTGGCCCAAGAGACTTTTCAAGCAATGACTTATTTTCAAAAACTTCGTCTCAATCTTGTCAGAAGAGATAATTAAGTTTAGGATTTCTCATAAATTTCAATGCTATCGCCTAATTATTTATGATAATTCTATTACATATTTTGTGACGGTCGGCAGAAAATAGGCAATAAATTTATAGTGTACTAAATTTCTATTTCCAGAAGAATTGGGCAATGATCCGAACCGAAAACTTCTTTTAGGATTGCTGTTCTTTTAATCTTGGTTATCAAATTATCAGAAACGAGAAAGTAATCATAACGCCAACCTTGATTTAATTTTCGTTTCGGATCACGAAAACTCCACCATGTATAAAATCCACCTCCTTTATTAAAATAACGAAAGCTATCGACAAAACCCACTTCTAATAATTCGGTAAATATTTTTCTACATGCTGGAAGAAAACCTGAACTTTTTTGATTTGTTTTAGGAGAATAAAGGTCTATTTCCGTATGGGCAATATTCATATCAGCCCCAATAATGACCGAATAATTTTTTTCTAGTAAGGATTTTGTGTATTTAATTATTGACTTACAAAAATCCAATTTATATTTGAGCCGTGGTCCAAGATCGCTGCCGTTGGGAACATAAAAATTCAAAAAAATCGTTTTTCCCATATTAAACTGAATGGTTCGACCTTCGGCGTCTAAATTTTGCTCGCCGGTAATGTTGGTGGGATTTTCAATCGGAAGATCACCCTTATAGTACAAAACGGTTCCGCCATAACCGGAACGACCGGAGGGATTGAAAAACTTTTTGTAATCGGGAATTTGACAAAGAAACATGGAAAGTTGATTGGGTTCAGCCCTCAATTCCTGAATCATAATGACATCCGGTTGCTGATCATTAATAAATTTTATAAATTCAACTTCAGCCGAACGAAGACCGTTGACGTTCCAGGAAATTAATTTCATAAAGGAATTATATACCAAGATATTTTAAGAGATAACAATGTTGCATAAAATACCGCGATCGTGGATAAATAAGTAATAGTGTAACTCTGAACTTGGATCAGGGAGGATCTGGATTTGCCAGATGTCTGAACAGATAAATAAAACAACAGATCGTATAGGTCAAATAAAGACCAGCTTTTGGTTGAGAAAAAATAAACAAAATTACTTGAGGTAAATTAATAGTTCCATATCCATACATTGGATATGTTGAAAAGCTAACGATGATAAGAAAACGGCAGAGGAATTGATAGTAAAAAAGTTGCCTTGTAAGAAATTTTTTGATCAATATATCTCACTAGTAATATTATAATCCTTTAATAAAAAATAATGCCCTGCATTTGTGAATTGTTATTTCACGCCTGCAGGGCATTTTGGTTGGTCGGAACAATCAGAGTATTGCCTTTGATTTGTAGATGGTTTTTTAAGGAGGCAACACCTCAACCGAGATTCCTCTGATTCCATGGCCCCGCAGGTATGTCTCGAGTAAGCTTTCAACGATATATGCGAGACTGTCGAGAGTACGTTTCCCTGAATCGTTTACCCATTCTGGCAGATGATCATCCTCCCCGCGTAAAAACTGGATTTCAACCCGGAACCTTGCGGCTTTCTCACCATAAATCGCGATGGCTTCTTGGATGACAAACTCCACACAATCTTCTGGGATTTTGAGACATGCGACAAGATCTTTTTCTCGACAACGATTTGAACTTTAACTCGAAAAACCATTTGTTGTCTCCTTAATTGAGATAAGAGCTACCGATGCGTTCATCCAATATAGAATTATAATCAAAAAAGTCTCAAAGTCAACTATGGGACATAAAAAAAATTTGAAATTTTAAATTTGAAATTTGAAATGAATTTTTTAATGATTAAATTTTCAAAACTTCGTTTGACTTAAACTCCTCCCAGTGATACAATTTCGGTAGGTGGGGAAACCCACTTTTTAAATAGTTATGATGAAATATAAACCAAGAACCGAATTTGCCACCGCGATCGCGCAAGTGGCGATTGAAAGAAATATTGACCCGTCATTGGTTATTGATTCGATTAAAGAAGCAATTATGGCGGCCTACCGGCGCGACTGCAAAGAAAGAAACATTCCCGTTTCCGAAGAAGAAACTTTTATTGTGGAAATTAATGATCAGACTGGTGAGGCAAGAATTTTTAAATCTGACGGGGAAAAGAAAAAAGACGAAGTCACCCCCCCGGGATTTGGCCGGATTGCCGCTCAAACTGCCAAACAAGTCATCCTCCAAAAAATCAGAGAAGCGGAAAAATCTTCAATCATGGATGAGTATTCCAAAAGACTGGGAACTTTAGTTTCGGGAATGGTTTTAAGATTTGAAGGACCGAATGTAATTGTCGATATTGGTAAAACCGAATCCGTAATGACCCCCCAAGAACAGGTACGAAGCGAAGGCTACCGCGTTAATCAAAGACTGACTTTTTATATTGATAGCATTCAGGAAGGACTGAAAGGAAAACAAATTATTGTTTCCCGCGCGGCTAAAGGTTTGGTTGAAGCTTTATTTAAACGGGAGGTACCGGAGGTATCCCAAGGAACGGTGGAAATTAAGGAAATTGCCCGCGAGCCGGGAGTAAGAACCAAAATTGCCGTGATTTCCAAACAGGCGGGGGTTGATCCGGTTGGTTCCTGCGTCGGGCAAAAGGGAGTTCGGGTTCAGCAGGTAATTGACGAACTTTTGGGTGAAAAAATTGATGTGATTCAATGGAATGCTGACCCAACGGTTTTTATTGCCTCGGCTTTATCACCGGCCAACGGGGTGAAGGTTAATATTAATGAAGCGGACAAGACGGCGGTGGTGACTGTTCCGGATGATCAATTATCGTTATCTATTGGTAAAGAAGGCCAGAATGTGAGATTGACAGCAAGGTTATCGGGATATAAGGTGGATATTCGTGGAGATTCAGAAGCGGGAAGCGGGAAGCTTGAGGTTGGAGAGAAGAAGTTAGAAGTTGGAACGGAAGAAAAAGAAGTATCAAAAGAAGGAAAAGCCCGCCTTGCGGCGAGGCAGGTATCAAAAGTATCAAAGGCAACAAAGGTATCAAAAGCGAAAAAAACTAAAAAAGACTGAGATGATACCGAAATTTTTTAAACATGGCCAAAAAAGAAGACAAGCAAATTGGAATGTTAAGCCGGCCGCCGATTGTGGCGGTTTTGGGTCACGTTGATCACGGAAAAACTTCATTATTAGATAAAATCCGCCAAACAAAAATTGCCCTTAAAGAAGCTGGCGGCATTACCCAAAAAATCGGTGCTTACCAGGTCGAAGTCGGCAATCAAAAAATTACTTTCATTGATACGCCGGGTCATCAAGCTTTTTCGGCCATGCGCAGCCGCGGGGCAAAAGTGGCGGATATTGTTATTCTGGTGGTTGCCGCCGATGACGGAGTAATGCCGCAAACCATGGAATCTATCGGTCATATTCAAGCAAGCGGGGTGCCGTTTATTGTGGCGATTAATAAAATTGACGTTCCCGGGGCGGATGTTGATAGTGTTAAAAAACAGTTAGAGCAAAACGGTGTGGGTGTTGAGGGTTATGGGGGAGATGTGGTTTGTGTTTCTGTATCAGCCAAAACAGGCGAGGGAGTAAAGGATCTTTTAGAAATGATTTTATTGGTGGCGGAAATGCACGAAATAAAAGCCGATCCAAATGGACCTTTGTTCGCCGTGATTATTGAATCTAAAAAAGACCAACGGGGAGCCGTTGGCACGGTGATTGTCAAAAACGGAACACTACATATTGGTGATCAGGTAAATGTCGCTGGCACAACGATTAAGGTTCGGGGAATGTTTGATGCTGAAGGTAAACCCGTAAGTCAGGCCGAACCAGGTAAGCCGGTGGAGGTTTTAGGTTTTGTCCAAATGCCGCCGGTGGGCGCCGAGTTGTCATCCTGGGTTGATTTGGAAAAAACCGCGCCGGTCATGGCGGCCGATTCACCGCCGAAAATTAAGGAAACGGAAAACCAATTAAGATTGATTATTAAAACCGATTCCCAAGGATCTTTGGAGGCGATTAAGGCGACTTTGCCGACGGATGTTTTTGTGATTCTTTTCGGAATTGGGGACGTGATTGAAAGCGACGTTTTGCTTGCCCGGACAAGTCAAGCGGAAATTTGGGGTTTTAATATTAAGGCCTCCTCGGAAATTGAAAAATTAGCCAGCAGCGAGAAGGTAATAATTAAAACCTTTAATATTATTTATGATTTTTTGGAAAATTTGGAAAAAAGAATTTTAACCCATTTGGAACCGACCATTGAAGATCAGATTTTAGGGAAAGCGGAAATCATTGCCAGTTTTGAGATTAATAAACAGATGATTGCCGGCGCGAAAGTTTTGGAAGGAAGAATTAATAAGGCCGATAATTTAAGATTATTGCGGGGTGAAGTGATTGTTGGGGAAACCCGGATTTCCTCTTTGAAACAGCAAAAAGCCGAAGTGGGCGAAGTTCAAGTAGGGGAAGAATTCGGCATCAGATTTTCTACCCCGCTTGACTTTAAGGTTGGTGATATGGTAATATCCTACAGGTCTAAATGAAAAACTATCCTTTTGCCCAAATACAGGAACAATTAAATTCTGCCGGCAATATTTTAATCGCCTTGCCAAAGGGTGTTAATTTTGATACGGTTGCCGGCGGTTTAGCTCTTTCTTTAACGCTTCAAAAAATGGGTAAGAAAATATCGGTCGTTTGTCCGGATCCGATGAGAGTCGAATTTTCCCGCTTGGTGGGGGTTGATAAAATCACCGATAAACCGGCCGGTTCCGATTTGGCCATTGTTTTCAATTATCCTTTAGACAGCATCGAAAAAGTCACTTCCAACGACAATGACGGCAAGCTTAACCTGATAGTTAAATTAAAAGCCGGTCAAGCCCCAATTGATCAATCGCAAATCAGTTTTACTCCCGCCGGTGTCAGCGCGGATTTAATTTTTACCGTTGGTTTGCACAAATTTGAAGGCTTGGGAAAAATTTATTTTGACAATAAGGAATTGTTTGATCAAAAACCGATTGTTAATTTGGATAATAATACCGGTAATGCCGCTTACGGAAAAATCAATATTGTTGATCCGGAATCATTATCAATCAGCGAAATGGTGAGTTTGCTGGTTCACGGAATGCAGCTGCCGATTGATGCCGATATTGCCTCCAACATTATGCTTGGTTTGGAAACAGCCACCGACAATTTCCGCAGCTTAAAAACAACCGCCGACACTTTTGAAGCGGCCGCTCTGGCCTTAAGATCCGGCGGACGAAGAAGTCAAATGACAATCACCACTCCTCAACCAACGCCAACACCGACGGTGGTTGCAACTCCTCCGGCTGAAACGGTAGCAGAAACACCGAGAAACGATTGGCTGGAGCCAAAAATCTACAAAGGATCAACTCTTCCCTAATTTATTTATTTGTAATATAATTGCAAAAGTATGGCTTTATCATCTGAAGAAAAGACAAAAGTAATTAGTAAATTCGCCACCGCTAGTGGTGATACGGGCAGTCCGGAAGTTCAAGTGGCCCTTTTAACGGAAAAAATTAAAAAACTGGCGGATCATTTAAAAGAACACAAAAAAGATGTTCATTCCCGCCGGGGTTTGCTGTCAATGGTTTCTAAAAGACGAAGACTGCTCACTTATTTATCAAAAAAGGACGATGGCCGCTACCGCAAGGTATTGGAATTATTAGGTCTTTCTAAATAACCTCAATGTTGAAAACAAAATTTTCCAAATCAGTTGAGATTGGTGAAAAAACGTTAACGTTACAGGCGGGTGGATTTGCCGGCCAGACCGATGCGGCGGTCTTGGGGCAATATGGGGACACCATGGTTTTAGTCACGGTGGTTTCCGCGGCGGCTCGGGAAGGAATTGATTATTTTCCTCTTTCGATAGAATATGTGGAAAGACTTTATGCCGGCGGCCGGATAAAAGGTTCCCGCTGGGTCAAAAGAGAAGGCCGTCCTTCTGATGAGGCGATTTTAAAAGGCCGAATTATTGATCGGTCAATCAGGCCTCTTTTTCCCATGGATTATAAAAATGAAGTTCAAGTGGTGATTACCATTTTATCGGTTGATTTGGAAAACGACCCCGATGTTCTCTCTCTAATAACGACCAGTGCGGCTTTAATGCTTTCAAGCGTTCCCTGGAATGGCCCGGTAGGCGCTGTTCGTGTTGGTTTGAAAGAAGGCACTTATTTTACCAATCCGATAAATGCGGATCTGGCTTTTTCGGAATTGGAATTTGTTGTCGCATCGACGAAAGAAAAGGTTTTAATGATTGAAGGCCAAGGACACGAATCTTCTAATGAAGCAGTGGAGGGAGCCGTTGAATACGCCAAGAAAGAAGCCGCTAAAGTAATAGATTTTATTAATGATTTTGTTAAAGAAGCAGGAGTTAAAGAAAAACAGAAATATGAAGCCGGAAAAATTGATCCGGAATTGAAAAAAGCAATCGAGAAAAAAACAAAAGACCAGCTTGAACCTTTAATGAAAAAAGAGTTGGATTACAATGAATTAGCGGCTGCTTTAATTGAAGAATTTAAGGATTATGATAAAAATCTTGTTGCCGCGACTTTTGAGAAAGTCGTCGAAGAAGCAACTAAAGCCTTACTTATTTCCGGTAAAAGACCGGATGGCCGCGGGGTAGACGAAATTAGAAAATTGAATATGGAAGTTGGAATTCTTCCGCGAACACACGGATCGGCCATTTTTACCCGGGGTCAAACACAGGTTTTGAATGTTACAACTTTGGGTGCTCCTTCCTTAGAGCAGTTAATTGAAAGTGCCGAGGGCGAAGAATCGAAAAGATTTATTCATCATTACAGCATGCCGCCTTATTCTAGCGGTGAAACCGGCCGTTTTGGTACGCCATCGCGCCGGGAAATTGGCCATGGAGCTTTAGTAGAAAGAGCGTTAGAACCGGTTATTCCTTCGGCTGATAAATTTCCCTATACAATTCGATTGGTTTCCGAAGTGCTTTCTTCAAACGGCTCAACCTCAATGGCTTCCACCTGTTCTTCCTCTTTGTCGTTAATGGATGCCGGTGTTCCGATTAAAGCTCACGTGGCGGGGATCGCCATGGGTTTAATTACCGATAAAGATAAATTTACTATTTTAACGGATATTGCAGGAATTGAAGACCACAGCGGCGAGATGGATTTTAAGGTTGCCGGCACCAGCGAAGGAATTACTGCCGTCCAATTGGATGTTAAGAATGACGGATTGACCAACGAAATGATAAAAGAAACTTTAAGCCGAGCCAAAGTTGCCAGATTATTCATTTTAGAAAAAATGAATGCTTGTATTTCCCAGCCTCGGGAAAAAGTCTCTCAATACGCACCTAAAGTCGTGGTAATTCATATTCCCGTGGAAAAAATCGGCGAAGTAATCGGGCCGGGCGGAAAAATGATTCGTCGGATAATCGAAGAAACAGGCTGTAATGTTGAAGTTGAAGATGACGGATCGGTTAATGTTTCCGGCACTAATGAAGAAGGAGTCAAAAAAGCAATCGCCACAATTGAAGGATTAACCCGCGAAGTTAAGCCGGGCGAAGAATTCGAAGGCACGGTAAAAAGAGTTCAGCCTTTTGGCGCGTTCGTGGAGATTATGCCGGGTAAGGAAGGTTTAGTTCATGTTTCCCAAATGTCGACCGAATTTGTTGACGATCCGGGAAAATTGGTTAGCGTCGGCCAAAAAGTGAAAGTCCGGGTTACGGAAATTGACGAGTTGCATCGGATCAATCTTTCCATGCTTTTTGGCGATGATATTAAAAAAGCCAAACCAAGAGAATTTAGGCCGCCAAGAAAAGACTTTGACCAACCAAGACGGCCTCATTGGTAAAGACACTCACTGCCTATGGATTCTAATAATAACGCCATTTTTCAGGAAATCGAAAAGCTTCAGCAAAAAGTAGAGAAAACAACGCTACCCCCGGAACTTAAAGATAAACTTTTAGATGAAATCACGAGATTAAAAAGAATTTCCCAAAGCGTCGGCTATACCCAAGAATTTGAACAAGTTTCCCGTTATGCCGATTGGGCGGTTAATTTACCTTGGGCAACGCGCAGTCAGGATGTTTTGGATTTGAATGCGGCCAAAAAAATTTTTGACAAAAATCATTATGGTTTGGAATCAATTAAAACCAGGATATTGGAATATTTATCGGTTTTGAAACTAAACAGCCAAATGGAAACAAATAAAGGGGAAATTAAAATCAATAAATTCATGAGAGCTCCAATTTTGTGCTTTATCGGCTTGGTCGGTACCGGTAAAACGACAATTGCCTATTCGATTGCCGAAGTAATGGGAAGAAAAATCGAAAGAATTCCTTTTGGCGGTTTAGGTGATCCGTTATATTTGCGGGGTCAATCCCGGGTTCATCCGGATAGCGAGCCGGGTCAAGTGGTTAAAGCTTTAAGACGGGCCGGTACGAAGAACCCAGTAATTCTTTTGGATGAAATTGATCGGGTGGTTGAAGAAAGCCGGGCGACGATTATGGGTGTTTTGGTTGAACTTTTGGATCCGGAGCAGAACGCCGCTTTTACCGACCATTTTCTTGATTATCCTTTTGATCTTTCAGAAGTTTTGTTCATTGCGACTGCTAATAATACCGGTAATATTTCTACGGCCGTGATGGACCGCTTGGAACCGATGATGATGCCTTCTTACACCGATGAAGAAAAAATTAAAATCGGCATGGATTATATTTTACCCAAGGTGATGGAAGAAGCCGGTTTACCCAAAGGCTGTTTGGAAATTGCCCTGGATGTCTGGCCTAAAATCGTTCGTCCTTTGGGTTACGATTCGGGAATTAGAACCTTAGAACGGACGATTAACGGCATTTGCCGGAAAATTGCTAAAATGATTGTGGAAAAAGGCAACCAAAAATATATAATTACCACGCAGAATATGGAGGAATTTCTACCAACATGGTAAAAATTATTTCTTTGTCGGGTTTTGGAAAAGTAACCACCAATATGTTTGTTTACGAAACGGAAAAAGACATTTTACTGGTTGACTGCGGCGTGGGTTTTCCAACCGAAGAAATGCTGGGGGTTGATCTATTGATTCCGGATATTGATTATTTGATGGATAAAAAAGACAAGATCCGCGGCTTGGTTTTAACTCATGCTCACGACGACCACATCGGTGCCCTGCCCTACATCTTGCCCAGACTGCCCAGTATTCCGATTTACGGTTCCCGTTGGGCCTTGGCCGTGGCCGGGGAAAAATTAAGAGAATCTTCGGTTGGCGCCAAATTGATAGAAATTAATTTCCAAAACCCGGGAAATAAGATTTATCTTGGTGATTTTAAGATTTCGGCCGTGGAAGTAACTCATTCGATTCCGGAGACACTTCATTTGGTAATTGAAACTCCGGTTGGGGTTATTTATCACGCGGCGGATTTTAAAATGGATTTGACTCCGGTGATGGGTCGGCCGACGGACCAAAAACGGGTGGCGGAAATCGGCAAGCGCGGCGTTCTTTGTCTGCTTTCCGATTGTTTGCGAGCCGAACGGCCGGGTTTTACCCCGTCGGAAAAAAACTTAGGTGAAGTTTTCGAAAGAGAAATTACCGATTGTAAAGGGCGGTTTTTGGTCACGACGATGTCTTCCAATATCTCGCGTTTTAAGCAAGCAATTGAAGTTTCCGTTAAGCATGGCCGGAAAATTGTTTTGGTCGGCCGGTCAGTTGAAAAAAATATCGAAATGGCTTTGAAATTGGGCTATCTTAATTTTCCTAAAGATGTTTTCCTGGGCATTAAGCAGATTGATCAAGTTCCGCCGTCAAAAATCACTTTACTGGTCGCCGGCAGCCAAGCCCAAGCCGGTTCGGCGCTGGAACGGATTGTCAGCGGCGACCACGAAATTAAAATTGCGCCGGATGACAAGATTGTTTTTTCTACCGATTATATTCCGGGTAACGAATTGGCCATTAACGAATTAATCGATAATATTCTGCGGGCCGGGGCGGAAGTTTCCTATGTCAATATCAACAGCGATATCCATGTTTCCGGCCACGGGGCGGCCAGCGATCTTAAGAAATTAATCGAACTGGTTAAGCCGAAATATTTCTTGCCGATCGGCGGTAATTACCGGCATATGATTGCTTATCAAAAACTGGCCGTTGGTTTAGGTTATAAAAAAGAGAATGTTTTATTGCCGGATGGTAACCAAATGATTGAATTGGACGATTCTAAAACTGCCAAAATCCTGCCGGAAGTTCGTTTGGGAACCGTGATTATTGACGCTTTGGGAGTTGGTGACGTCGGCAATGTGGTTTTGCGCGACCGGCAAGTTCTTTCTCAAGAAGGCATGGTGGTGGCGGTGATTTTGCTTAACCGGTCAACCGGAGAAATTATCAACGATCCGGAAATTATCAGCCGCGGTTTTGTTTATGTTAAAGATTCTGAAGAATTGTTGAATCAAGCCCGTCGGCAAATAAGACTGATATTGAAAAATGCCCAAAACCGGAGGGTTGGATTAAGAATTTTGCGTGAAGACATCCAGGCTTCATTGGAAAAAATGTTTTTAACCAAAACCGGCCGTAGGCCAATGGTATTAAGCCAAATTATTGAAGTTTAATGGTATAATATTGGTATGAGTGAAGATAAGGTTAAACAGTTAGTTTGGGATTATCAAATAAGCCCATCTGATTTCTTAGAGATTCTAAAAGGTAAAAAAGCCGAAGGTTGGTTAAACCAGGATTGGGCAATATCCCGAGTTTTAGAACACTTGAACTATTATGATGCAATTTCTCTGGTTCCTTTAAAAACTCTAGCCAAAAGATGGATTTCAGTGAAATCAAAAATATTTTCTGACTCGATTCGCAAAGGCTATGAATTCGTATTACAAAAACACTCTTTACCCCCTACAAGATAAAGCTTTAAAGGTAATTGAAACCTCTAAAACTCCATTCTATTTAACGGGCGGAACCGCGCTTTCTCGATGTTATTTTCACTTTCGGTATTCGGAGGATTTAGATTTTTTTGTTAATAACGACTCAAAATTTCCCAACTATATTCAAGAAATTGTTAAAGTTCTTTCGAAATTTAATCTCGAAACTAAAATTAAAACAGACACTTATTGTTCAATCTTTATCGAAAATAAATTAAAGATAGATTTTATTAATGACGTTGCCTCCCGGTATGGAAAAATTGTGAAGCAAAAACTTTTTTCTCAAGTTGATAATCCTGAAAACATTCTTTCGAATAAAATTTCTGCTTTAATCAGTCGAGATGAGCCTAAAGACGTGGTTGATATCTGGATAATTGCTACTAATAAAAAAATAGACTGGAAAGAAATTTTTCTTTCAACTCGTTCAAAAGCAGTTGGTATTTTTCCGCCGCTTGTTGCCGAAAAACTAGAAACTTTTCCAATTGGTCTTCTTGAGAGAATAAATTGGGTAGAAGGAAAAAAGCCCAAAAAAGAAGTTTTTGTAAAAGATATTCAAAAAATCATTTCAGAAATTCTTCAATAAAATCAGCCGAAGGCCAATGGTATTAAGTCAAATTATTGAAGTTTAATTTCTCCAACAACAGATAAATTACTTGCTTGCAAATATTCCTTTGGAGTAAGGCCAAAAATATCCATCGCGACGTTTTGTGTAAGAGGATTGGTTCACATTTTCCACGCAAAGCCGAGCCAAAAAGTATAATTTTTTCGACTTTGATTTTTTTAGACAACTCTTTCGAGTACGTTTTATTGAAGCTTATTATCCCGATGTGTCAAGCTATTCCCCTGAAAAATTGTGAGATATTTTTTACAACTTCATCGTGTGGACCTAAGCGGCAAAGTTTAATCACATCTTTATCTTTTTGAAAACTCATTCGCCAAAAAAGGTCAATTCTTACCTCCCAAAACTGATATTTACTATGTTCTCCCTTCATTTTTTTAACCTGTAAAGATGGATGAGAAGGATTTTGAGCGAGGATTCTTAATTGTTTATCAACTTTTATTTGAATCTTTTGGGGTAACTTTTTATAGTCTTTTTTAAAATGAGCAGAAACCAGTAATTTCATACAAAATTATCGATGTAAATCAGCGAGAAGTTTTTCCACCGAATCAAATTTATTAAATTCTCCAGTTGTAAAGTCTTTTTGTGCTTCCAAATTAGCCTTTACCCACCATTCAGGACTGCCGTATTTAGGTTTGCTTAATCCAGCCAAAACAACTTTGACTCCCTGACGGATAATTTCCGCCATACTGGTTTTATATTCCGCTGCCAGGTATTTTAAAGCTTTCCAATCTTCTTCCGAAAGACTGATATTGGTAGTAATAGTACCATTTATGTTTGCCATAAAGATAATATACAATTATACAATTGTATTGTCAAGACCAAATATTTTTACGGATTTTTGACTTGTGATTTGGTGCTTTATAAAGTCTAGCTTTACTAGACTTTGAACCCAAAATATCATTTTCAAATTGTAATTGTTGAGTATTTTGGGTATAATAAGCATATGGGTTTACTGCCTTTTGGTTCCAGATCGCGCCGGTCTTCACGCTCGTCATATCGCCGGGGTTTTAAATTTAAACTTAAGAAAAATACGGTTTACAGCGTTGGCGTGGTGCTCTTTTTTTCTCTTGCCGGCTTAACGATTCTTTCTTTTCTCCGTCAGGGAACGCTTTTAATTAAAATCAATTCTTCTTTATTGCAAATTTTAGGTTGGGGAGCGATTTTTTTACCATTCTTGTTGATTATGGCCGGTTTCTTGCTGATGAGAATAAAAACCTCTTTAAACGAACCGCACGTTTTGGTTGGTGTCCTTCTTTTTCTTCTTTCCGGCATGGGTTTGACGCAGGCGGGAATTGTGGGTGAATCAATCTGGAGTGAACTGATTAGTCTGGTAACCGCGGTTGGGGCCTTGATTATTTTGTCCGGTGGGGCCTTAATCGGGATTATCGTCTTTTTTAACACTTCCATTGACCAATTTTTTGTTTTTGTTTTTGGGATTCTAAAAGAAGCCAAGAAATTTATCTTTTCCATTAAACCCGCCAAGCCGAAAATGATTGAACAAAAACCATTGTTGCGGATGAATGAGGAACCGGCGCCAATTTCCAAAGAACCGACGAAAAACGCGATCGTCAAGAAAGAACCGCTTCCCGGTTTAGGAGGAGTCCAACCAGCCAGCTTGGTGCCAAATCGAATTTGGCAATACCCGACTTTATCACTATTGTCCGAAAGCTTAGGCGGAAAAGCTGATCGGGGAGATGTCAACGTCAACGCCGATACAATTGAAAAAACCCTCGATTCTTTTGGTATTGTCGGCCGGGTGAAAGAAGTCAATAAAGGGCCGGCAGTGACTCAATATGCTTTGGAGGTGGCTTCAGGAACTAAGCTTTCAAAAATTACCGCTCTTTCCAACGATTTGGCTTTGGCTTTGGCCGCTCCTCATGGTTTGATTAGAATTGAAGCCCCGATTCCCGGCCGATCATTAGTGGGTATTGAATTGCCTAATCATACTCCGGAGTTTGTTTCTCTGCGAGAGATGCTCGGTTCGGAAGTGATGAAAAATGCCAAAAGCAAATTGACGGTGGCTTTAGGCTTAGATGTTTCCGGTAAGCCGTTGGTGGCGGATTTGGCCCGGATGCCCCACGTTTTAATTGCCGGTTCAACCGGATCGGGCAAAACCGTTTGTTTAAATACTTTTGTGGCTTCCTTGTTGTTTAAAACTACTCCCGATGAAGTCAAATTGATTTTAGTTGATCCCAAAAGGGTAGAGTTGATTCAATATA
>Ga0210057_1004480_pt1 | contig 18517 bp, 23 predicted proteins | sample CryGeyCG2114_010_2_FD_183968 | JGI IMG/M metagenome (GOLD analysis project Ga0210057, IMG submission 183968) | Groundwater microbial communities from aquifer - Crystal Geyser CG10_big_fil_rev_8/21/14_0.10 (SPAdes) (version 2) | ecosystem: Environmental > Aquatic > Deep subsurface > Groundwater ...
ATGCTCTTCAGCATAATTAATCATTTTCCTGAATAAACCAAACATTTGGTAATCATCATACTGCCTTTGTTCAAGATCTTGGATTCCACCTAGTCCAAATCTTTGAGGGAAAAAATTCGTCAATAAATCAAGCCTATGGAAATAATCTCCATCAGGATCTTCATCATCCACATGATAATATTGCCTTCCTTTACTAACAAATTCTCTGTAAGTTTCAGGATTAACAACTGCCCTGCCAGTATTTTCATTCTTCCTATCTCTTTCAAAAGCTTCTTCAATAGCTTTCCAGTTTACTCCATTAGAGCCTTTAGTGCTAGGACTACTAGGGCTTCTTCTACGACCCATTTCATAATCAAGCCACGTGTCTATTCCAATAGTAAACCCCAAACCAATTTGATCAGGAGCTGTTCTTGTTACCATATAAATTGCTATGCCATCTCATTTTTAAATCTTTGTATTTGTACTACCTATGGGTAAATAAAACAGCAGCTATGCCAAACTTTTAATATTGCAACTTGTTAATATCTTCATGAACATAGATTTCATACCGCTAAATTATGAAAGTTTTGACTTTCAGGAAAAAAGCTATATAAAAGTATTTGGCAAGACAAGAGACCATAAAAACATCTGCGTTATTGACACATGTGATTCGTATTTTTGGGCAATTTTAAATCCAAGCCTTAAAGATAAAAACATAAAAAATATTCAGGAAAAAATAGAAAAAATAAAGATAGATTCTATAAAAAGCAGAATAATAAAAACAAAAGTTGAGGAAAAGAATTTTCTCGGAGAAAAAGTAACTGCAATAAAGATTTTTATCAGCAACACAAAAGACGTTGGAAAAATAGCTGAGAAAATAAAACTAAATGAAATTAGATGTATAAAAGAGCATGACATAAACTTTGTTACAAGATACATTATTGAAAGCAATTTAACTCCTTTATCTTGGCACGAGGTTTCAGGAGAAATTCTAAACAACTCTTCAGAATTTGATGGTATTGATAAAAGTCTAGATGTAGACATGGTGATAAGGGCAAATTCAATTAAAAAACTAAAAGAACAGGTAAATTTCGAGCCAAAGGTTCTGGCATTTGATATAGAGACAGATGAATTTGAAATTGGAAAAGGCGAAGTGCTGATGATTTCAGTTTACGGCAAAGGAATAAAAAAAGTAATAACTTCCAAATTCCAGGGCTCGAGTAATTTCATAATTAAAGTAAAAAATGAAAAAGAGCTTCTGCAGGAATTTGTTAAGGTAATAAAAAAGGAAAATCCAGATATAATCACAGGGTATTATTCTGATTCGTTTGATTTGCCATATATAAGGGCAAGGGCTGAAAAAAATAAAGTTAAGTTAGTTCTCGGTTTTGACAATTCTCAGCCAAAAATTTCTGGCGGTATGAATCATAAAGTTAAAATTTGTGGAAGAGTTCATGTTGACTTACTAAAGTTTATTGATACTGCATACTCTCAGTATTTACAATCAGAAACTCTAAGTCTGGGAGATGTCTCAAATGAACTGCTTGGAGAAAATAAGAAAGTTCATGAATTCAAGCATTCATCAAAACTGTCAAAAAGCGAATGGAAGAATTTTTTTGAATATAACCTTCATGACTCTTATCTTACTTATGAACTATTTTTAAAAGCATGGCCGGACATGATGGAATTTGCGAAAATTATGGAAGAGCCATTGTTTAATACAAGTAGAGATGGTATGGCTACAAACGTTGAAAATTACATTGTACATAATTTGAGTAAATATTCAGAAATAATAGAGGAAAAACCGGCGCATGATGAAATATTTAAAAGACGTTCAAGGGAAAAATATGAAGGAGCTTTTGTTCTTGAACCCAACCCAAAACTATATGAAAACATAGTAATGTTTGACTTTACAAGTTATTGGCCAAGTATAATTGCTACATTTAATCTTTCAAAATCAACAATTCTAGAAAAAAAAGAAAAAGATTCTTTGGAAGTCGACATAGGAAAGGGAAAAAAAGCTTACTTTAAGAAAAAAAAGGGTTTTTTCCCAGAAATACTGGAGGAAATAATAAAACTAAGAAAAAACTATAAGGAAGAGTACAAGAAAAATCCGTCACCAATATTAAAAGCAAGAAGCAATGCATTTAAGCTTCTTGCAAACGCTTCATACGGATATCAAGGTTTTTTTGGAGCAAGATATTACTGCCCAGAAGCAAGTGCAGCTGCAACATCCATATCAAGAGACTATCTCAAAAAAGTAATAAAAGAAGCTGAATCCAACAACTTTAAGGCAATATACAGTGATACAGACTCAATAGCATTAGAATTAAATAATAAAACTCAAAAACAAACACTGGAGTTTCTTAAGAAAATAAATGACAAACTTCCCAGGATAATGGAATTAGAGCTCGAGGACTTTTACAAAAGAGGCATTTGGGTAACGACAAGAAAAGGAGAAATTGGTGCCAAGAAAAAATATGCTCTAATCACTGAACAAGGAAAATTAAAAATTAGGGGGTTTGAAACAGTAAGAAGAGACTGGTGCAACCTTGCTCGTGAATTACAGAATAAAGTTCTTGAGAAAATATTAAAAGAAGGAGATGAAAAATCTGCACTAGCCTATACTAAAGAAGTGATTAATAAAATAAAAGGCCGCAAGGTAACCAAAGAGAGTCTAATAATAAAAACACAGTTAAAAAAACCACTATCAGAGTACAGGGCACTAACCCCCCATGTAACTATTGCTAGAAAAATACTGGCTAAAGGACTGCCGGTAAATTCTGGGATGTTAATACAGTACTATATTGCAGAGTCTAATGATAAAAAGGCTCTTACAAGAGAACGCGCTACTTTCCCGGAAGAAAATAAACCGTATGACATTGATTACTACCTAAGTAAGCAGATTTTGCCAGCTGTAGAAAACATATTTCAGGTTTTTGGCATTAATACAGAAGAAATAATAAAGGGCACAAAACAAAAAACCTTATTCTGATTATAATTTTAAATTAAAAAGGTTTATAAGCTAACTAAAGTAGGCAATTCTGTACACAAAATGATAAAAAACAATCAGGATTCAAAGGCAAGAGAATTAGAAGAGCAACTTGAGCTAAGAAGACTAAATGAAACTGCAAGAAGAAGAGTAATATCTCATCATTTAAAATCACCACTTAATTCAATAAACACAAATGTAATAAGAATGCTACATGACTTAGAAGAAAAAGAAAATGAAATGCAAAGATTAAGAGAAGCGCATCCACATAATGAAGATATAGAAAGGATAACTGGTGAATTAACCTTTTTGGTAAGGAAATACTCGACTCTAATAGAAACAGGAGTGCAATTAGGAATTGATGTAATTAGTGGTATACTTTATGAAAGTGAATCTCCAGAAGAATTAAAAAAAGGCTGGGAAAAAACCAAGCCAGTTAAAAATACTCGTGGAATAATAGAGGCCCATAACCATTTAATAATTTCAAAAAATCTGGGCTTGTTATTTGAGTACAATGCAAAAGATCTTGAAAAAGAGGCCTTAATGAATAAATATGCCTTTGCTGCAGCATTATCAAACACTCTTACAAATGCAGTTAAGCACTCTGTTGGTGGATCTGTAATAAAACTAGTTTCTCATTTTGAAAGAGGTAGACATGTTTTTGAAATAGAAAACATGGTGCAAAGACCTGTAAACATAGAGGATGCTTTAAGAAAAATAAAGAAAGGGTACACAAAAGAAGAAATTGAAGACGGAGCATTTTACGAGCTTAATCAGGGGATAGGGTTAGAAAGTGTTATAACTATCTTAGAAAAAATTGGTGGAGAGTATGAAATCTCAAGCGGAAGTTCATTCAGACTAAGAGAAGAAGATCTAAAAGGTATGAAAAGCAAAACATACGGAATTATTGTACCAGTGCAATATGTCCCTCCATTACCTTCATTTTATTTCAAAGCTTCTATTCCTATAAAAGAAGAATAAAAGTTAATTAATAATTGGCTTTAGTGGAAATTAAAATCCTAGACAGCTGATTTTAAACTATATCCAACATTTATAAATATCTTGACATATCTTCACGACGGAGATCTTGAATATACTCATCTACCAATTTTTTATCATTAACAGAAATACTCCAATACATATCTCTGACAATTTTCCAATCAACCCCTAAATGTTCTGATAAAAAAACAAATCTATTATAATCAGAAACGTTAGGATTAGGTGGACAGTCTTTGTGGTAAATATTGCAATCTGCATTAACCATACTAGACAAACCAGTTAAAACTTTATAAGCATTACCATATTAACTAAAACATGTCAAAATTAATAAATCCTATTGAAAAAGCAAATCCGTTATTCTTAGAAAGAATTCGCTCTCAGTTAAATGATGAAAAAGATTACATAGAATTTTGCAGGATTTCATCAACCCGTATAGTTAGTTCAATAAGGTGCAACACAATTAAAATTTCCACAGATGAATTAAAAAAACGCCTGGAAAAAAAATGGGAGATTAAACAGCCTTTCAAAAAATATCCTGAGGTTATGATAATAGAATCTGAACTTTTACCTGGAGAACTAGGTAAAGCCATTGAACATATTTTGGGCTATTATTACATACAGGAAATTGCAAGCATGATGCCTGTCCTGGTTTTAAACCCCAAATCAAATGAGTCAATTCTTGATTTGGCTGCAGCTCCGGGTTCTAAAACAACTCAAATAGCCTGTATGATGAATAATCAGGGAGTACTGATTGCTAATGAGGTATCTTTAGGAAGAGTTAGTATTTTATCGACAAACTTGCAAAGATGTGCTGTAACTAATTCTCTTGTTATAAGGCAAACTGGAGAAAGTCTATGTAAAAAATTAGTTGATTTAGATTTCAAACTGGATAAAATACTTGCAGATGTGCCGTGCTCTGGTGAGGGAACAATAAGAAGTTCACCAAAAACAACTCAAATGTTTAGTGAAAATTTAATAAATAATCTAGCAAATACTCAAAAATACCTTGCAATAAACGCTTTGAAAGCTCTGAAAGTTAATGGAACACTTGTATACAGCACTTGTACCCATGCTCCTGAAGAAAACGAAGCAATAATTTCTCATCTTTTGGAAAATTATCCAGTAGAAATTCAGGAAATTAGCCTGCCATTAAAAACACGTCCAGGAATAACTAAATGGAAAAATGAAGTTTATAATAAAGATGTTAAAAAATGTGCAAGAATTTACCCTCAGGACAATAACACAGAAGGATTTTTTATTGCCTATCTTAAAAAAACAGGAGAGATAGAATGATTCCTAAAAAAATTCACATAGTCGGAATTTATGGGTCTGGAAAATCAACTATCGCAAAAAAAATTCATGACATTTTAGGCTATAAAGTATATGACTTAGATGAAATAAAATACAAAAGAAAATATGACAAAATACGCCCTGTTGAAGAAAGATTAAAAATTATTAAATCAATATCAAACAAACAAAAGTGGATAACCGAAGGAGTTTGGCTCGATTATGCTTTGGACTTATATAAAAAAGCAGATACCGTAATATTTTTAGAACTTCCAAAAGGAACCCTTTACAAAAGAATAATAGTAAGGCATTTTAAAAGAAAATTTCACAAGCAAGAATATCAGAATCATAATCTCAAAACAACTTCTAATATACTAAAAAAAGCAAAACAATATTATAATGATCCTAATCATTTTATGACTTTAAACTCACACAAATTTTATATCAAAAAACATTCAAGAAATTTTGTAATTTTAAGAAATAACAAAGAAATAAATAAATTCTTAGAAAGTTTAAAATGACAAAACTGGAAATTTTAGACAAAACAAAAAAGAAAAAAATAATTGAAAACCTTAATGAAAATTATGGTGTAGAAAATATGCACCATTTATTTATTAGGTCTGGAAATGATAAAATAAGAATTTATTCTGGTGGACTATCATGGGAAGAACTGAATAATTTTGGAAAAAGTTTAAGGGTAGAATTAATTGGAGCATCCTTGGGAAAAATAGAAGAAGATAATTTAAGGGTTAATTTTGATATTTTAAACCTGCCTGAAATAAAATCCCAGATAAATAAAAACATAGTTGAAATTTCAGACTCAGAAGTCTTGGAATGGCTAAAGGGAAAATCTCTGGAGATTAATACAGAAATTATAACTAAAAACGATTTAGTTGTGGTAAAAAACAATCAGGATTTATTGGGAGTAGCAAAGAATAGAAAAGCATATATACAAAATTATGTTCCGAAAGAAAGGAGAATAAAATAAATGTTAGACAAAGAAGCAGTCGAATCAACAAGAAAAGCAGGTGAAATAGTTCGCAAAGTCAAATCCGAGGCAAAAGACTGGATAAAACAGGGAATTCTTTTAATAGAAATAGCAGAAAAAATAGAAGAGCATATTGTTAAACTTGGAGGCAAACCAGCATTCCCAGTTAATTTGGGAATAAACGAATATGCTGCCCACTATACTCCAAATCACGAAGATAAAACAATTGCATATGGTTTGTTAAAAGTTGATTTTGGAGTGCACGTAAAGGGTTATGTGGCAGACAATGCATTTTCGCTAAACCTAGACAAATCAGAAAAGAACAAAAAACTGATTGAAGCAAGCGAATTAGCATTGGCTGAAGCAATTGAATCTATAAAAAGAGGAGAAACACTTGGAGAAATAGGAAGTGCAATTCAGACAACAGCTTCAGATACAGGGTTTAGCGCAATTCAAAATCTTTCAGGACATAGTATAGAGCAATGGGAACTGCATTCTGGTTTGACAATACCAAATTATAATAATAATTCAAGTATAGTATTGGAAGAAGGTATATATGCAATAGAGCCTTTTATAACCACAGGAGAGGGTAAAGTTTATGACGGAAAACCATCAGGAATTTACCAGTTAAAGAAATCAGGTGGAATAAGAGATGCTAATGCCAGAGAAATACTAAAGTATATATCCGAAGAGTACAATACTCTTCCTTTTTGTTCAAGATGGTTAGTCAAGAAATTTGGGAGAAGGGCATTAATTTCTTTGAGTTTTTTAGAATCTGCAGGAATTTTGCATCAGTTTACCCAATTAGTGGAAAAATCAAAAGCTCCAGTAGCTCAATCTGAAGCTACAATAATTATCTTAGGTGAAGACGTTGAAGTTGTGACCTAATTATATTTATACAAATAATAAATTTCTTGAGAGCTTAAACTTCTATTGTAAACACGCACTTCATCTAATTCTCCACTGTAATAATAATCACAGCTAGTTCCTGCGCAAAGACGGCCAAAGTACCAGAAACTAGATGAATTATAAAGCGAATTAGCTAAACTAACTATTTTAGTTTGTTTTCCATCAACATACATTTTAACAATATTGTCGGAAAATGTATACCCTACCTGGTGCCATTGGTCTCTAGAATACTGATTGTTATCTATCACATTGGTAAGTATGCTAGGCTGGGAAGTATCATAAAAATAAAAACTAAATTTATTGCTGGAATCATAATATAATCTCCTGCTCCATGCAGCATTCTGAAAAATTATATTAGATCCTCTTGGTTTAACTAAAATTAATAAAGTTTCTTTAGTGCCATCTAATCCTGGAAAGGATTTATAGTTAACTTGAACATAATCTCCTAATCCGTCAAAAGTTAGGGCCTTTCCATATTTTCCCGCAGTATATTTAGTATCTCCAAATAACTGCCCATCATTGCCATTTCCAGAATGATCTTTCACATCATTATCTAAACTCCAATAACCAACAAGACCTTCATCACCGATAATATGGCTTTCAATGTTTTTTTCATCAGCAGTCTGTCCGGTTTTTATCTTGTTTTTAATAGGAGTTCTTGGGGCAATTGAAACTTTAGAAACATTTTGTATTTTTCCCTGCAACGGAACATCAATTATCTTAGTTTCTAATTCTTTTATAGGAACATCAATATCATAGCTTTGTGTATTCCCATTCTCGCTCTCAACAATTACTCTCAACCCGGTAATATTACCAGGATTTGAATCTCTTTTAACTTTTAACTGAATAGCATCACTTGGAAGATATTTTATAGAGTTATCAACTATTTCTAATTGGGAAAATCCAGCTCCTAAATCAATCTGCTCTGTGCTGCTACCCAAAAAATTAGAAATAATTGCCCATACAATGCCAATCGCAGCCAACACTATTAAAATTAAAAGAACAGTTGTAATAATATCACTAACCCCTCTTTTTTCCATCAAACAACTAGGAAATTAACGTTAATAAATTTAATTAAAAATTAAATAAACAAAAACCTTAATAAGTGTCTAATTTCTAATTCTTATATGCCATTAAAAATTTACAATACTTTAACAAGAAAAAAACAAGTATTTACTCCTATAAAAAAGTCGCATGTTTCAATATACTCTTGTGGGCCGACAGTTTACTGGTATCAGCATATAGGAAATTTAAGAAGTTATATCTTTTCTGATGTGTTAAAAAGAATTCTTTTATTTAATGGTTATAATGTCCGCCATGTAATCAATATAACAGACGTTGGCCATTTAACTTCAGATGCAGATGAAGGAGAAGATAAAATAGAAGCTGCTGCAAAAAAAGAGCACAAAACTGCTCATCAGATATCTGAACACTATTTTTCTGTTTTCAAAAATGATTTGGGAAAGCTTAATATAATTCTCCCAGATGTTTGGCCAAAAGCATCTGAGCACATTGAAGAGCAAATAGGATTAATAGAAGAGCTGGAAGAAAAAGGATATACATACAAAACTGCTGATGGGATATATTTTAATACCTCAAAATTCAAAAAATACGGCAAGATGGCAAGGTTAAATATAAAAGGACTGCAGGCAGGAAAAAGAGTATCAATGGGAGATAAAAAAAACCTTACAGATTTTGCTTTATGGAAGTTTTCTGATCCTCCTGGAGTTAGACAGCAAGAATGGGACTCTCCATGGGGTATAGGATTTCCAGGTTGGCACATAGAATGTTCTGCTATGTCAATGAAATATCTTGGAGATAAGTTTGATATACACACTGGAGGAGAAGATCACATTTCAGTTCATCACACAAATGAAATCGCTCAAAGTGAAGCTGTAACTGGAAAACCATTTGTCAATTACTGGATGCATGGAGCTTTCCTGACATTTAAAGGAGAAAAGATAAGTAAAAGCAAGGGAGGGTTATACACCCTTTCAGAACTTGAAAACATGGGCTTTAATGCTTTAGACTACAGATACTTTTGTTTAACAACAAGTTACAGAAAGCAACTGGACTTTTCAATTGAAAAACTAAAATCGGCAAAAAATACTTATGAAAGGCTGAAAAATATATGTCAAGAATTAAAAGACGATGGTAGTGAAAATAAAAAATATTTAGAGGATTTTGGAAAGGCAGTTAATGATGATATCAACACTGTAAAGGCTGTTCAAATTATCTGGAAACTTTTAAGGGACCAAAAAGCAAATGGAAAATTGGAAACTGTTAGAAAAATGGACGAAGTATTTGCCTTAAACTTATTAATCAAAGAGCACATAAAAATCCCGAAAAATATCCAATCACTTATAGATGAAAGGGAGCAGGCAAGAAAAAATAAAAACTGGAGATTGGCAGACGAACTAAGGGATAAAATTTCGTCTTATGGTTACACACTATCAGACACTACTGAAGGACCTGTTGTTAAAAAAACATAAAATTTCATTGCAAGTCTTAATAAAAATGTCAAAAAATCCATAGTTAGTAATGTTTAAAAGCCTAGTTCTTTATGGTATTTTATGGCAAAAAAGAATATTAACTCTAAAAAATCAGAAAATGAACATGAAAAATATAGGTGGTTCTTTACATCATCAGGAAAGCTTGTTATGGGTGGAAAAAGCGCTGAACAAAATGAAGAGTTAGTCAACAGACATATAAATGATAAAAAATTCTCAAAATATGTTGTTATGCACACAAAAACACCCGGAAGTCCTTTTTCAATAATTGTTTCAGACAAATATGATAAAAAAGATCTGGAAGAAACAGCAATATTTACAGGTTGTTTTTCAAGGGCTTGGAGAGAAAGGAAAAAGTCTGCTATAGTAGATGTATTTCTTGTTGAACAAATAATAAAAAACAAAAATATGAAAACGGGTACTTTTGGAGTTGTTGGCAGAATTGACCACAAACCAGTAAAATTAAAATTATACTTAACTAAACAAAATGAGAAATTAAGAGCAGTTCCATTTCCAGGAAAAAGTTCAATTTGTATTTCACCTGGAAAACTAACTAAAGAGAAATTTGCAGAACAAATATCTGCCAAATTAGACATTCATATAGAAGAAGTTTTAAATGCTCTTCCAACAGGAGGTTTTCAGTTATGCAGTTAGTGTCGAGTGTTCAAATAGGCAAAAACGGTCTTACTGACAACACAATTGAAACTATTAAAACTCATTTTAAAAACCATCAAAATGTCAAAGTCGGATTTTTAAAAGGCTCTGGAAGAGATAGCAAAACAATGAAAAAGGATGCTGAAAAAATACTAAATGAGCTTGGAAATAACTATACTTACAGAATAGTTGGCTTTGCAATTTTCATAAAAAAATGGCGGAGGCCAATGAGATAAATGTGTTCTATAAACCACAAATGTTTATAACACTGTTGTTCTAAAAAAATTAATGGGGTCTACATCTTTATACTATGATATCAATGGAAAAATAATAATTGCGTACGATCCAAGAAGACCTAAAGATTATGTTCTTTTCATAGGCAACGATGGAGATTCAGTCTATATTCCAGCAAGGGTATTGAAAGCCGTGGGAATTACTGCTAGTGTAAAAAGTATAGAAAGAATTATAGAAGATGAATTAGGCACTTTTAATAGCAGTACAATAAAAGACTTATTAGAAGAGCATAGTTTAACAATGAATGACTTGGGTTTGGCAATGGTACAGGCTAGAATTGAGGAAGAAAAGAGAGGGGAAAATTTGGCATAAGCTGAGCTAAGAAATTATAAAAGTTGGCTAGTAACCCAAAGACAAGTTTTATAAACCAGAATTACACTCTAAAAACAGACTTTACAGCCGAGAGCTGTTCTATTACCGCAAGGCAAGGTTAGTATATAAGATAAGTCGAGACAATTACTAAAATGTCAGTATACAGTTTAAAACACAGGGAATTTAACGAAAAACTAGCTGAAGAACTGAAAAAAATTCCTGAATTTAAGGCGCCAGAATGGAGTTTTTTTGTAAAGACTTCTGTAGCAAGGGAACGTCCTAGTCAGGAAGAGGATTTTTGGCATAAAAGAACTGCAAGTATTTTAAGACAATTATACCTTAAAAAGACAATAGGAGTTAACAGGCTAAGAAACAGATATGGTGGACTTAAAGACAGAGGAGCCAGACCTTCGGAATTTAGAAAAGGTAGTGGAAAAATTATAAGAATAATACTACAGCAATCTGAAAAAGCTGGCTTAGTAATAAAAATTGAAAATGGAAAAAAGGGTAGAAAGTTAACTGAAAAAGGAATTAAACTGCTTGAAAGTATTAAATAAAATGGTTTACAAAAAACAACAAAGACAGAAGAAAATAAAACTGGCAAAGTATAATCGTAGAACTAAATGGGCTCCTGTCTGGACAATTATTCGTAAGTTTGGGTCTGGAAAAAGGATTCATCCTGCTTCAATAACCAGAGTTAAAAGAAACTGGAGAACAAGAAAGCTAAAAATTAAACCAAGAATTGACAGAAAGAGGCATCTAGGATAAAATGGCAAATCTTGTTAGTTTTTACACAATAGAAGAATATGCCCACATAATAGCAATTTTGAGCGATCCAGCAGTAACAAGCATGCTGGAAATAGAGCCAGTTGATGCAACAAAAAGTCCATTAGAAAGAAAAGTATATCATGCAGTAGTTAAAAAAGAAGGAAAAGTTTTAGGAGAGGTTACAATTTTAGGAAAACCAAATTATACTAACAAAGATGGAATATCGCCAAGTTTAATATTTACGTCACAAAATGAAGAAAATAATCAAAGAGTCAAAGACAGTCTGGAAAAAATGCTGGAATTAGACAAAATAAGAGTGGTAAGCTAAAAATGGCAAAAAATACACAGAAAACAAAAGCACTTGAAAGAGAATATACAATTCCTCTTAGAAGAGAATTTATGAAAGTCCGAAAGCATAAAAGAACCCCTAAAGCAGTAAAAGCAGTCAAGCAGTTTATTGCAAAACATATGAAAGTTGCAGACAGAGATTTAAGAAATGTAAGATTAGACAAATGGTTAAACAACGAGTTATGGTTTAGAGGAATAAAAAATCCTCCACACAAAATTAAAGTAAAAGCAGTAAAAGAAGGAGACATAGTAAAAGTAACTCTGCTAAATATCCCTGAAAGAATAAAATATGCTATTGAAAGGGAAAATAAAGATGAAAAACTGCAGGATAAAAAGAAAAAGCCTGTAACAGAAGAAAAGCAGGAAGAAAAATCTCAGGAAGAAAAAAAGGAAGAAAAGGAGAAAGAAGCTTCAGCAATGGATGCAAAAGAGCTTCAGGCTGAAATGCAGGCAAAAGAGCAAAAGCACATAGCAAAACAAAAGCCGATAAAATCAGAAAGAATACAGATAAAAACTCTTCCTAAAAAATAACTATTGAATAACTTTAAACTCAATACCTGTATGGAATTTATAAAATTCTTTTAAATTTTTAGCAACCGATTCCTGACCTTTATAAAAAATAAGAATCTCTCTTCTATATGGATTAACTGTAAGAGACTCTTTTTTACCTTTAGTTTTAGGATCTTCTAATAAATTAAAAATGACTCCAAATGCCAATTCAGACTCCAAAGGTCTCAAACTAACATCCAAATCTCCCAAAACAATTCTGGTAAGTTCTAAAATAGTATCATAAAATTTGACTTCCTTCAAATCAGCAATTTTCATGTAGTTTAAATAAAGAAACCGTTTATAAGTCTTACGTATTAACATGTAACATGATTGAACAGATAAAAACTGAGTTAAAAATTTTAGCAAATCCTTCAAAAATACCAGTATATCAAAACTTTTTCAAAACAGGCAAAGGTCAATATGGAGAGGGGGATATTTTCATAGGTGTTACAGTACCAAATACAAGAAAAATAGCTGTAAAATACAAAGATGCTCCATTAAAATTAGTCAAAAAACTAATTGAATCAAAAATACATGAAGAAAGGCTTCTTGGAGTTTTAATACTTGTACAAAAATATCAAAAAACAAAGGATAATAAAATTTTCCAATTTTATAAAAAATATAATAAAAAAATAAATAACTGGGATTTAGTCGATTTAAGTGCTGATAAAATTGTTGGAGATTACTATTTTCATAATAAAGATAAAATTAAAGATTTATACAAACTAACAAAATCAGATAATTTGTGGGAAAGAAGAACTGCAATAGTATCAACATTTTATTTTATAAAAAATAATGAATTTGAACCGACAATTTCAATTGCTGAAATACTGCTTGATGACAAACATGACTTAATCCACAAAGCAGTTGGGTGGATGTTAAGGGAAATTGGAAAAAGAGATAAGAAAGCTTTAGAAAATTTCCTGAAAGAACACTATAAAAAAATGCCACGAACAACGCTTAGATATGCAATAGAAAGATTTCCAGAAAACGAAAAGAAGATTTACCTAAAATCAAAAACATAAATAATTATAAACAAAATATTTTATTTTAAGCTTATGAAAAGAATCGTTGCTTGCACCCTTGTAACAATTGCACTATTTGATAGCTTTGCATCAAATAGAACTTTAAGTAAAGATAATTATATTCAAAACCAGATTAAAATAGATAATTGTTCATTAAATTACCTTAAAATATCTCAAAATTCAAAGTATATTCCGGGAATTGACTGTCTAAATATCTCAGATTTTCCTGTGCAAGGATGGAATACTACAGCTTACTCAAATCCCTTCACAGAAAATATAGATATTGTAGTTTTTCCTTCAAAAAAAGCTCAAGAAGAATATATTTCGGAGTTTTATAAGGTTTTATCAAATCAAAAATCAGAAAAAAATAAAGATAAAAAATTAAAAGGAATACTATTAGAGAACCAATTTAAAGAATCTCAGTCAAAAATACCAATACAAGTAATAAAAATCACAGACACCCCAATAAAAAATTGGGATGCCTTTATTATAGATGAAGATAATGATTCTACCCCAGACATGATTAAATTTTATACTTTTCATGAAGATGCTGATAAAATAAAAGAAGTATATTATCAGAAAAAGGTAGAGTATATTATAAAAAAGGGCATAAAAGAAAAAGATTAACAATCGTTAAGTTTAAATAATTTATTTTTATCTTATTTTTAAACAAATGAAAGGAGGAAAAATGAAAAGAACAAAAATACCTGATAACTCAAAAATATACTTTTATGCAGTATTTAGAATACTTATAGGGTTTATGTTTATGTTGCATGGAGGTCAAAAACTTTTCGGGTGGTTTGGTGGTCCGGGTGGAAATGGCTCAGTTGCTTTAACAAGCATTTATGGTTTTGCAGGAATAATTGAATTAATAGGAGGATTATTTATTCTTTTAGGACTATTCACAAGCATTGCTGCACTAATTTCCGCATTCAATATGATAGGAGCATGGATTATAGTACATATTCCAAAAGGTTTTATTCCATTAACAAATGGAGGAGAACTTGCTGCACTTTACTTTGCCGCATTCTTAGTATTAATTGCTTACGGAGCTCAAGCTTGGTCACTTGAAAAAATATTATTAAAAAAAGAATTTATGCACTAATTTTTTGTTTATTTTTTTATTTTTTCTTTTTATATTATTTAATTTCCTTAAACTATTTAAATAAAGTTTAACATTACAATATATGAAAAATATAGTAATAATTGGAGGAGGCTTTGCAGGAGCAAAAATTGCAAAAGCCCTTGAAAATTATTACGGTACAGTATTTATAGATGACAAAGACTATTTTGAATTTACTCCAGGCATCTTGAAAACAATAGTTAATCCATCTCACGCAAAAAAAATACAGATATTGCATACTAGTTATTTAAAAAAAGCAAAGGTCATTAGAGCGCGTGTGAAAGAAATAACAAAAAAAGAAGTTACCTTATCAGAAAATAATCAGAAAATAAAATTTGATTATCTTATAATTGCTTCAGGATCTTCATACAACTCGCCATTTAAAGAACAAAATATTATTAATGTTTCAAGAGCCCTTCAATTGAAAAAAAATTACAATAAACTTTGTCTTGCCAAAAATATTGTAGTTATTGGTGGAGGAATAGTTGGAGTAGAACTAGCATCAGAAATAGTAGAAAAATATAAAAATAAAAATATTACAATAATCCAAAAATCAGATAAATTAATGGAAAGAAATAATCAAAAAACAGCAATGTATGCAAAAAAATTTTTTGAAAAGAAAAAAGTAAAAATTATTTATAATGAAATATTTAAAAAGTATATTAATAAAAATGTTTTAACAAATAAAAAAACAAAAATTAAAGCAGATTTAATATTCTTATGCACAGGAATTACTTCAAATTCTTCATTTATGAAAAAATCAATGTCCAATTTTCTTAATGAAAGAAACCAAATTACAGTAAATAAATACCTTCAAATAGAAAATAATCAAGAAACTATTAATAATATTTTTGCAGCAGGAGATATTACAGACATAAATGAAGAAAAACTTGCCCAGAATGCAGAAAAACAGGCAAGTGTTATAATAAAGAATATGATAAGTTTAGAAAATAATAAGCCTCTTGCAAAGTACAATTCAAAACCAAGAATAATGGTCATAAGTCTTGGAAGATTTAATGGAATCCTGCAGTATAAGTCATTTGTCCTCACAGGATTAATTCCGGCATTTCTAAAAACTTTTGTAGAATTCAAAACAATGGTAAGATATAAAAGCTAACTCTTTTATTTTCCATTATGGTAAGTATAGAAAAAATCCTAAAAGAAAGATCGATAAAAAACCTTCTAAACTTCTCAATAATCAACATAGACAAACCATCAGGACCTACAAGTTTTGGAGTTGATCAAATAATAAAAAAAGCTCTCAAGCTAAACAAAACAAGCCATTTTGGAACTCTTGATCCTATGGTAACAGGAGTTTTACCGCTAGCTTTAGGAAGAGCTTGTAAGCTAATGCCTTATTTTATAGGAAAGGAAAAAACATATGTCGGAGTAATGAATATCCATAATGCTATTGAAAGAAGTGAACTTGAAAAGGAAATAAATAAATTTATTGGGAAAATTAACCAGCTTCCTCCAAAAAAATCAAGAGTAAAGAGACAAATTAGAGAAAGAGAGGTTTACGAGTTTAAAATACTGGAGCAAGATAAAAAAAATGGAAAAAATTTTATTTTTGAGGCAAAAGTAGAAGCAGGAACTTACATAAGAAAACTAATCCATGACTTGGGAGAAAAAATCAACGGAGCCCATATGCTTGAACTAAGAAGAACACAGGCAAGCATTTTTAATGAAGAAAACTCGGTGGATATATACAAATTTCTAGAAGCTGTTGAAGAGTATGAAAAGGGCAATGAAAAACCATTAAGAAATATTTTAATTCCTGGGGAAATAATATTTAAAACACTGCCAGTTTATCAAATAAAAGAAAAATTCCTTAAAACTATTTACCATGGAAGCCCTTTAAGAAAAGAAATGTTGGAAAGTATCCCTAAAGAAAATAAATTCCTGATATTTTATAAAGAAGATTTCATTGGAGTTTATGAAAAAACTCAGGAAGAAAGCATGATTGCAAGACCAAGATATATTTTACAGCCATTGTAAAGATTTATATACTATTAAAAAAACAAAAAAACATGATGATAGTATATTTTACAGAAAAAGATACTTCGAAAGAAAAAATAGGAAAATTTTTAAAACTTGCAGAAGATGACCAAGAATTCCATAGAGATCCATGGGATATAATGCCCGGAATGTTTTACCTTAAATTAGTTTCTCAACATATTGCAGAAGGAATAGCAGGATTAAATATTGAATTAAAAGGCATGAGAAAATACCCCTTCGGAGGAAAAATAGATATAACAAGATATAATGGAACTGCAGAAGCAGTTATTTACGATGATCAAAAAGAAATTTTATCAACAATTAAGTTAACATTAGATAACAGGCCTGATTTAACTGAGGCAAGATTATCCAAAGTTTATTCATTAGCAGGAGAATTATTGGACTATGAAAGAGATAAATTAAATAGAGGAAAAATAAGCGCCATATATAATAGCCAATCAGCTCATTTCAATGGCTATGAATTTGACTCAGAATCACTAATTGTACCAATATTCGGTTTGCCTTTTAAAGAAAAAAAATCACTCTCATATCCAATAAGATGGGTTAGTGACAAAGCAGATAATAGAGAACTAATTGAAGTCGGGACAGGAACAGCAAATTTTAGATTTACCTCAACACAAACCCTAGAAAGAAAAATTAGTAGTATTTAATAACTTATTTTCACTTTTAAAGATATGAAAGAGTTTATTTATTTTTCAAACAGGGCAGTAACATCTGGAAAATATTTATCAGGAAATTTAATGCATGCTGGAAGAATGGATATAGCAATACACGTCTTAATTAACTCGCTATTTCTAAGCCATAAAATAAGGGAGAAAACTAAAGTACATTTAGTGTTTAATGGTCCTCCAAACCCCCCTCAACACCTAATTATATTCCCAGATGGTAAAAATTATTCTGGAAATATTCAATTGAGCAAAAAAGACGTGGCAGGGCTAATAAAAAAAATGTTGTACAAATCTAATCCTAACAAAATAACAAAAGTAGAAGAGGGCTATGAAATAGAGAAAAAGTCAATGTTTAAAGTTTTAGATGAAATGGAAAAAAAGGGGGATGAAATATACATTTTGGATGCAAAAGGAGATGACATAAGAAAAATAAATTTTAAGAAAACCTCTACGCCAGTATTTATCATAGGAGATCATGAAGGGTTTAACAAAAAAGAGCTGAAAAAATTAAAGTCCTATGGAAGAACACTGTCAGTAGGAAAAGAAACATATTTTGCCAGCCAGGTCGTAACAATAATAAATAATGAACTAGATAGGCAGGAAGTCTAAGGTCAATCATCTCGTGGGGGCATGTTACCTAAGGTTAACATTAGCACGACTTTAAGTATAAAAATCAGCCCAAATTCTGCTAAATTTGGTTAAGTGTCCCCGCAAGAGAGTTTACACAGCGAATATAAAATTTTTAGTTGAGAAATTCGGGGGCGTTTAACTGCTCTCTATTGTGTTGTTGGATTACTAACTCTTCCCATAAACAAAATATTTCCAGTGTCTTTTTGTTGGATTATGAATATAAATGGATGGTTAGCTGTAAATACTTTTGGTTTTGTTACAGGACCCGGACCAGCACTAGTTTCTCCCACAATTACAGCAGTTGCTGCAGCTGCTTCTGTTCCAGCCTCTGCAACTTCAATAAATGTTTGATGGATAACTTGAGAAATATAAAGATTTTCATCACGTTGTCTATTCCACATTCCTGTGAAATCTGCCAAAGAACCATCAAATGCAGTTGGCATACCCATCTCTTTTAAATCTT
>Ga0210057_1004481_pt1 | contig 18508 bp, 20 predicted proteins | sample CryGeyCG2114_010_2_FD_183968 | JGI IMG/M metagenome (GOLD analysis project Ga0210057, IMG submission 183968) | Groundwater microbial communities from aquifer - Crystal Geyser CG10_big_fil_rev_8/21/14_0.10 (SPAdes) (version 2) | ecosystem: Environmental > Aquatic > Deep subsurface > Groundwater ...
GTTCGGATTATTCGTGATTATCCTTGGATTTTTGATGTACTCCCAAAGAATGGGCTGGCTTCCTTTGGATTTCCCGGTGTGGCCCGTGGTATTAGTGGGTTTTGGCGTCTTTATAATCGCCGGAGAACTGAGCAAGAGATAGAATTTTCTAAAAAAATACGCTGCGTGATGAACGCGGTGTATTTTTGATATCTGATTTTTCGTTTTTAGAGGGTGGAATAGAATTATGATATTACTAAAATTCCATATACTATATTATTACGCTTATTATTCCTAAACTGGCAAGAGTAACAATAATTCCGGATAGCGCCACCCCAAGCGCGATTAAGGCAAATGCTTTCCCAAAGGGAATGCCGAGCAAATACGCGGCCGCCGAGCCTGTCCAAGCGCCGGTAATTGGCAAGGGAATGGCCACGAACAATACCAGGGCAATATAGCCATAAGCGTGGTATTTGTTTTCAAACCTGCGTCTGGTTCTGGCAAAAAGCCATAAAAAGAATTTGTCGAAAGATTCGGAGCGCTTGCTTAGCAAGCGGGAAACTGACTCTAAAAATAGGAGTAAAAAAATTACCGGAATCAGGTTTCCGATAATCGAAATTATATAAGCTTGCGGAACTGTCATATCCAAACTAGCCAGCGCAACCGGAATAGCCAATCGCAATTCGCCGATTGGGATCATGGCTGTCAGCAGAGTTTGGATATAGGGGTTTATCATGCGTGTTTTATTTTTGAAGTTTTATAATTTTAACGACGAAATTGTTAAATTGTTACATTGTTAAATTGTTATCCAAAAAAACAAGCTTAACAAAAAACAATGCAGCAATATGACAATTTAACAATTATTTTCTCCATCGTTTAACAGCCCCAATTCTCGCTTGTTCTCTTTCAAGTTGGCGTTGAAGTGTCTTATATGTAGTAATATCAAGCGTTTGCTTGGAAGCAATTTCTTGGGCCAATTTCTGGGCTTTTTTCTCGGCGCGCTCTAAATCAATTTCATCTGGATGCTCGGCCGTGTCCGCCAGTATAACAAGCGTATTGCCGAACATTTCGATAGCGCCTCCGGCGACAGCCATGGGCACGTCTTTTCCTTCTTGTTTGGCGGTTAAAATTCCCGGACGCAAAATAGAAACCAAGGGCGCGTGGTTTGGCAGAACAGTAATTTCTCCATCTTCGGTGTTCAGGTGAACCTGCTCCACATCCTCGTCAAAGATGGTTTTTACCGGAGTAACTAATTTTAGTTTTAATGTTTTCATGGTGTCAAGAGACTGCCGCCCTTCCGGCGCTAATTTCCGCGATTTCTTGGGTTATACCCGATTGTCTGGCTTTATTGAAAACAAGAACCAAATCATCCGCCATTTCCTTGGCCGCGTCGGAGGCGCTTTTCATGGCCACCATTCTCGCGCTATGTTCCGAAGCGTTTGATTCTAACAAAGCTTGATATAATTGCACTTGAGCGATTCGCGGAATTAAATATTCAAGCAAATCGTACTTGTTTGGTTCATATAAATATTCCAGGGTTTTTGGGGCTTCCATGTTTTTCTCGCCCGGGCGCGAAGCTTCATCTTCCTCGCGCCCAACTTGGGGTTCTTTTTCAAATGGGAATAATTGTTTTAAAACCGGCTCTTGGCTGATGGCGCTTTTATAGTCCGAGTATGCAACCATAACTTTGTCAGTCTTTTTTTCGGAAAATTTTTTATACAATACATCCGCAATCTCAAGTACTGACGCGTCATCTTTTGCCGCGTCATCCTTTTTATGCGCAAATTCCACATTAAGCCCTAAGGAAGTCATGGCAACAGTTCCTCTATTTCCAATGGTGATGATAGAAACGTTTTTTTTGCCATGTTTTTCAACATAAGGCAGTATGGTTTTTACAATATTTGTGTTAAATGCTCCGCAAAGCCCGCGGTTCGAAGTGAACGCCACTATGGAAGTATGGTTGATATTTTCTTCCGTCTCAAAAAATCTCTTAACTGGGCTGATAGAATCAAACCAAAGTTGAGAGTTAATCAACCTATCAACAATTCCCCAAGCCAGTGAATGGTAGTTTCTGGTCAAAAGGGCCGCTTCTGTGGCTTTTCTCATTTTTGCGGCCGAAACCAGCTCCATTGCTTTGGTAATCTTTCTGGTATTATTGATGGATTGCAAGCGAAGTTTTACTTCTTTGGTATGGGATGGCATATAAGTAGAAGCCGATGCCTTAACCCTCTGTCTTTCAGTTCTTCGGTTAAGGCATTATCTATAATTTTTTTTGCTTTTCCGCGCTATGTTCCGCGCTGATCCGTTTCTATTGCGTCTACAAACCATTCTTTATTGGCAATTGATTTGTAATCTTCAACAGACTGCTTCAGCCCTTTTTCCCATTTCTCATCAAACTCGCCTTTTTCTGCAATTTCCTTCAAAAGTTCAGAGTTATTCTGCTCAACATATTCAACAAGTCCTAAGGCAAAATCAGAAATGTCATCGACGTTCACATCATCCATTAAGCCGCGAGTTGCGCTGTAAATCTGTATAACTTGCTTTTCGACCGGCATTGGTTGATATTGCGGTTGAATAAGAAGCTTCTCCAGTCTTTTACCGCGTTCAAGCTGGCGAAGCGTGTCCGCGTCCAAATCAGAACCAAACTGGGTAAAAGCTTCTAATTCGCGGAATTGCGCCAAGTCTAACCGCAGAGAGCCGGCAACTTTTTTCATGGCTTTAATTTGAGCGGCTCCGCCGACGCGGGAAACCGAGAGCCCGACGTTAATAGCCGGCCGAAAGCCTTTGTTGAACAAGTTGCTTTCAAGATAAATTTGTCCATCTGTAATAGAGATTACGTTTGTCGGGATATAGGCGGTTACGTCATTTCCTTGAGTTTCGATAATTGGCAGGGCAGTCAGAGAACCTCCGCCATTATCCTCGTTAAGCTTGGCGGCGCGCTCAAGAAGCCTGGAGTGAAGGTAGAACACGTCTCCTGGATATGCTTCGCGCCCCGGCGGTCGATTCAAGAGCAAAGAGATTTGCCGGTAGGCAACAGCATGTTTGGAAAGGTCGTCATAAATAATCAAAGCGTCCTTGCCTAAGTCTCGAAAATATTCGCCCATGGCGCATCCGGCGTAAGGAGCCAAAAAGTTCAAAGCGGCCGGCTCGGAAGCGGAAGCGGAAATGACAGTAGTATAATCCATTGCTCCGGCTTTCTCGAGTCGCGCCACAATTTGCGCGACTTTGGATTCTTTCTGTCCAATGGCAACATAAATACAAACCATGTCCTGGCCTTTTTGATTCAGGATTGTGTCGATTGCGACCGCGCTTTTTCCTGTTTGCCTATCTCCAATAATCAGCTCTCGCTGGCCCCTTCCAATCGGAACCATGGCGTCGATAGATTTCAATCCGGTTTGCACCGGTTGGTGAACGGATTTGCGAGTAATAACGCCAGGAGCAATTCTTTCCATTGAGTTAGTTTCTTTTGTATCAATAGGCTTGCCGTCCTTTGGCTGTCCCAGAGCGTTCAAAACCCTTCCCACCACTTCTTCTCCAACCGGAACCGAGAGGGTTGAGCCCAGGGCTTTTATTTTCATTCCTTCATGGATTCCAAGATAATCCCCAAGAATCATAATGCCAACTTGGCCTTGCTCTAGGTTTAGGGCAACGCCTTGCACGCCATTGTCAAATTCAACCATTTCTAAAGACGCGACATCAGCCAATCCGGTCGCGTTTGCAATTCCGTCTTTTACGGCAATTATTGTTCCAATTTTTTCTTCTTGGATTTTGGATTTAAAACCCTGTATCTCGCTTTTTAATTGTTCGATTATACTACTCATATATATTGTTTAAAATAAAGTTATATCTCCTACAAATTACAAATTCTGTACAAATATACAAATAATATTTTGACAAATAAGGTATTTGTATATTTGTACTTGATTTGTTGATTCGCGGGTAATTTTATTTAACATCTTCTATTCCGCCTTTCATGTAAAATGCTTGTTCATTTTTGTGGTCGTGCTTGCCTTGAATAATCTCGCCAAACGCTTTAATAGTATCCTCAAGCTTTACGTGAACTCCTTTTGTGCCGGTAAATGTTTCCGCCACATGGAAAGGCTGGGATAAGAATTTTTGAACTTTGCGGGCGCGGGATACAGTCAGCTTGTCTTCTTCGGATAGTTCTTCCATTCCTAAAATAGCAATAATATCCTGCAAATCTTTATACCTCTGCAAAATTTTCTGCACTTCTCTGGCAACTCTGTAATGCTCCTCGCCAACCACATTAGGGTCCAGAATAGTTGAGTTTGAGTCGAGCGGGTCAACAGCCGGGTAGATTCCAAGTTCGGTTAAAGACCTGTTCAGCACAACGGTGGAGTCTAGGTGAGAGAAGGTGGTGGCAGGCGCCGGGTCAGTAAGGTCATCAGCCGGCACATATACGGCCTGAACAGAGGTTATAGAACCTTCCTTGGTAGATGTAATGCGCTCTTGCATGGCTCCCATTTCTTGCGCCAAGGTTGGCTGATATCCAACTGCGGACGGGATTCGCCCGAGCAAGGCGGATACTTCGCTGCCGGCTTGAGTGAATCTAAAAACATTATCCATAAAGAATAATACATCTTGATGCTCTTTGTCGCGGAAATATTCAGCAATAGTAAGCCCGGTTAATCCAACTCGCATGCGGGCTCCGGGCGGCTCGTTCATTTGCCCGAACACCATGGCTACTTTGTCTAAAACGCCCGCGTCTTTCATTTCGTGGTACAAATCGTTTCCTTCGCGAGTCCGTTCTCCCACTCCAGCGAACACAGAATACCCGCCATGAGCTTTCGCGATATTATTTATCAATTCTTGAATAACAACGGTTTTTCCAACTCCAGCGCCTCCGAATAATCCAACTTTTCCACCTTTTACAAAAGGGCATATTAAATCGATAACTTTTATTCCTGTTTCCAAAACTTGCGTTTCAGTTGATTGGTCGGTAAACAGGGGTGCTGGCCTGTGGATTGGGTCCTTTTGCGCGTCAGATATTTCCCCTTTTCCGTCAATAACGTCTCCGGTTACATTCAAAAGCCGGCCCAGAGTTTTTTTGCCGACGGGAACGCTAATCTGGGCGCCGGTTGCCTTGACTTCCATGCCTCGCTTGAGCCCGTCTGTGGATGTCATGGCAATTGTGCGCACGCTGCCGGCTCCAGTATGAGACTGCACCTCAAGCACTAATCTGATATCATTGTGCTTTAATTCAAGAGCATCATAAATTTTAGGAAGCTTTTCGCCTTCGTTGAATACAACGTCGACAACTGGTCCGATAATTTGTGATATCTTTCCTGTCATATGCATGTCATCTCGAGGCCTAAATTAGTGTTTGTAGCGCCTTGAGTGTAGATTTAAATAATGAATTTATGATTTACTTTTATCTGTTTGTCGTATTTATTGTTCAAAGTTTGTTTGTCGAGGGCTCGGGATGACAACTAAGATAAATGCTTCCCAAGCGAAGCTAATTGTCCGCGCACGCTTAAATCCCATCTTTTATTCTTTGTTTCAAGCTGAATGCCTCCAATTAAATCAGGATTTGTTTTTTGCGTGATATTCGCGTCTTTACCTAAAATTTGTGAAACTATTTTTTTAACAAATTCTAAATCAAGTTCACGCGCGCCGGTGGCGACGACATTTTCAACATCGCTGGATTTGTTTTCCAATTCCTCGATTTCGTTTAAAATTTCCGGAAGCCAAGATAATCGTCCGTTTTTATGAATATGCCGCAAAGCGCTTTGTATAATTTTTCTTTGCTCGTCTTTTTTGGCCTTGGCAAGCAACTCATACCAAGCTTGCGCGTAGTTTTTGGGGGTGATATTCATATGGACAAAAATTCTACTTTATTTCTTTAATGCTATCCTTAATAAAATCCTCGTCAGTTTTTTTGTCCATTTTCTTTTTTAGAAGTTTTTCGACGGCCAAAATAACCGCTTCGGCAGCCTTTTTCCTGACTTGTAATAAGGACTTATCTTTTTCCATGCCTATTTCTTTTTTAGCGCGCTCAACAATACTGCGGGTTTCGTCTTGCGCCCTTTTTATTAAGGCATCGGCTTGCGCTTTTGCTTGCTCTTTTGCCTTGCCGATAATTTCTTGAGCTTCTTTGTGCGCTTGCGACGTAATCTTTTCACGCTCCACGGCCGCGTGCGCGAGCTTTTTGGACGCGTCTTCCGCGTACTTAATGCCTTTTTCGATTTTTTCTTGCCTTTCTTTTACGAATTTTAAGATGGGCTTGTATCCAAGCTTGTATAAAATTCCAACCAACAGCAAAAAGTTGATTAGGTTAGCGATGAGTAATTTTACGTCTAATCCGAAGGCGGAAAATATTTCCATAGGGATGTGGGCCGCTTATAATTATCCAAACAAAACTAGGAGCGCGATAACCAGGGCGTAAATGCCGGTAGACTCGGTAACCGCCATGGCAACGAACATTCTGGTAAAGATTTGTCCGCCGGCTTCCGGGTTTCTACCCATGGCTTCTAGGGCTTTGCCGCCTACGTATCCTTCTCCAATACCAGGGCCAATAGCGCCGAATCCCATTGCTATTCCGGCCGCGATAAGTCGTGCTGCTTCGATATCCATAATATTTTTCTAGTTAATTATATATATGCGTTTAAAACGCGTATTCAATAAATATTGTTTATTTTTTATTTGGGAATTGTTAAATTGTCATATTGTTAAATTGTTTTGGTCGTAAGTCGTTAATTCATAAACAACAATATAACAATTTAGCAATTTGACAATTATTCAGACGCGTTGCCCTTGGCTTCCGCAGGGTCAACAATAGACATCTGTATATAAATCATTATCAATAATGCAAACACCGCCGGTTGCACTATCGAAGATAGCAATAGTATCATCATAAAGGGCAAGGGCAAGATATAGGGGAATATGAACAGTAATACCGCAATTAGAACTTCGGCTGCGAACGCGTTGCCAAAAAAACGGAAAGAAACTGAAATAAGTTTAGCAATTTCTCCAATAATTTCAAAGAACCCAAGAATAAAGTCCAGCGGTGTTTTAAAATTGATAAAACGCTTAATATATCCAAAAAATCCGCCGGTATATATATTTATAGCTTGCGCCACTATCAGGAACGCCAATGCCAGCACAAACACCATATTATAATCAGTTGTCGCTGTCCTGTATAGCGCTTCTCCATGGAAAGTGATGGATGATAATCCGGGAATAAATGAAATTAAGTTTCCCACAAGGAATAACAGCATTATTGTAAGAACAAATGGGTGCAGCCTGTTGGTTGGCTTGTCTTGCTTCATGGTTTCTTTCATAAATTCCCTTGAGCCATCAACAATAATTTCCAGCCATAATTGCAATCCTTTTGGAACTTCTTTCATTTTCCTTGCTCCAATATAAAATACCAGAATCAAGAGAACACTCAACATTATAGCAACCCAAAAAGTGTTGGTTATTGGAAAACCAGCGATATAGGTGATTACTTTTGGTGTGAGTGATAAATCCATTATTAACTAGAAGCTATCTCAAAAATAATCTTTGGTCATTTTTGGTATATTTTGGCTCCAAAAAGTTCAGATTTCGTCGCTATAGTACCACTATGCCTCCTCAATCTTAACTTTTTTCGCTCAAAATATCCTCAAAACTGCCTCAAAGCTATTTTTGAGATAGCTTCTGCTGATTACTGATAAGTACGGATATACGGATATTGTGATAAGGAGCACATCTGTATATCCGTACAGATCCGTAATCCGCAGTTAGTCTTCTTCCTCGTCGTCATCATACTTATACGACGCTGGCCTGTTCTTTTTCCATTCAGCCACTTCCTCGGCGGTCGGATCTTTAATATTTGCCTTCTTGTTGAAGTTTTCAATTAATTTTTTGGATTTAACGAAAATTAAGGCGTTGGATATTATAAAAGCCAGTATAACGGCTATTACAACCAATAATTTGTTGATTATTCCTTGTTTGTACAGCCAGTAGGGTATGCCTCCCAAAAGCAAAAGCGGGCCCAGAATATAGCCCGATATTATGGCAGACAAGGCGAATCCGCGCAGCATATTCACGCCGCTGACCGCGTTTTCCAATCCGTTGTTTTTCGTGGGGCGGGATTTTTCTTTGTCTGTCATATAACAGGAACAGTATAACAGGTTTTTGTGGATTTTAAAAGTGTTTTCCAGGCCTATCTTCTTATTTTAAAGGGTTTATGTCAAGGCATAAAGGGGCTTGATTTATTTGGGAAATTGTGTATACTGGTTATTTTTTCCAAAAGAAAAAGCCTAATTTCGCATTTAGACAAAAACGGCTTTATATGCTAGTATGGGAATATTATGTCTCAAACAACTGTCGCAAAAGAGCAGGAATCAGTAACCATTTCCAAAAGGGAGTACGACGACCTTTTGGATTCAAAATTGCGCTTTGAATTCTTGCGGCGCACTTTAACCGATGATATTTTTTCCCCGCCGCCAACGCAGAGCGCTAGGGAGGTCATTGAGGCGTTTCGGGCCACCGGAAAGTACAATCAGGCGTTTCTCGATCGTTTAGAGCAAGGGCTCAAACGGTCGTCGCATTTTATCCATGAACGTTCTTCCGGTTGACCCGGAAATCATCAGCTACCTTACCAAACGGGGATTGTTGGAAAAGTTCGAGAAACAAGTGCGCTTTTTCGGGCCATTTTTATTTTTCGCGCCAAAGACACGATCGAGATTCTAGAAGCCAATGACCACTACCAATAGCGAAATTTTTTGATGCAAAAGAAAAGCCCCGCATCACTTTCTGTGATTGCGGGGCTTTGTGAGTGTTGCGCGTTTCACGCTTTGCGTCGGCTCGCCATCACCTCGCCGGTGAGGGAACCCTCCAACTCATCGAGCGTTTGAGATAGCGCCTGATTGGCAAGCGCCACCCCGCGGTCCATACTCCTGAAGAGGAGTCGGTACTGCTCCTCCTCCCATGCCCGTATCCTGCGCATTTCCTGGCGGTGCTTCTTGCCGCCAAAGATCCACAGGAACAAGCCCACACAGGACTCACCCATGTCAACCTCCCTATTTGGATTGCGGTTGTGCCATGCCGATTTGGCGAGGCGGTGAATAGCGATTTTGCTTCTCAGCTTCAATCCTCGATATATTCAAGGGCTAAAGATAGAAGGGGAGAGCTGCGTGTTGGCAACTCTCCCCGGTGAATCTAGCGCCGCGCGTTGGCGGGGCTAGAAGGTGATTTTGGACCCGTCCGGCAGGGCCATCGCTGTGACGAACCGGTCGGCTGTCACCTCAATGGTCTGCTTGGTAGTCGGGTTGGCGCCTCCGTTGTTGGTGATGACCACCTTAGCGACAAACTTGTCGCCACGCGCCTGGCCGTTGTTGCGGCTCGTGTGCTCGACGTGAGCCGACGCTGTTTCGGGCGCCGCTTGGGTGGTTGGCACCGTGTGGGCGGCTGCCTGCATGGTTGGGACGAATTCCCATCCCTCTGGCATTTGGAACTGGCCGTCGCGGATTTCGCCGAAGCGATTTCCGCAGTGCCGGAGCCAGTATTCAATGGTGGGCTCACCACCGTTCGTGGATACGGTGACTTCCGTGCACCGATCCCCGTTGTTGATCCACCGGTCGGCGGAGTCCAAACCCATCGGACCCGTGTGCTCCACGCGCAGGGCGACGCGATTGTGTCCGTTCCGGCTGCGGATCTCGCCGTGCCTGGCGCCAGTTACCTGGCGGCCGGGCTCATGATACAGTGTGTCCGCCGCCTGAATCTGGCGCAGGGCCTCGGCCGGATCGTCGGAGAGCCCGCCGGCAACGACCGGGGGGTCATTGCGGTAGTCCATCCGATGGGCGAGGTGCTTTTTCTCTCGGTGTTTGAGATACACCCCGAGCGCGACGGCCGAGGCCGCTAGAAGCAGAATAAGCCCCCACGGGATCGCGTTCCAGAACTTCTGGAACGCGGTGGGTGCGACCGCCGCCGGAACAACAGCCGGAGCCGGTTCCGGCGGTGTCATGCGTTTTCCGAACAGGTGGAAGCCGGCGATGTGCCAGAAGCAGCCCATCTGCCCTTTCTGCCACGGTTCGGTCCGATAAAACGCATCCATGCCCCCGGGATTGGGAACGCGGATGAGCGCCCCAACCGGAACCGCATAGGGGTCCGGGTACTCGGGGTTGGCGGCCATGATCTCCTTGGACAGGCGATCGATGGCGCCGAGGGAGTCGGCCGTGGTCTGGGACCAGGCCGGGAAAAATGCCATAGCCACTATGGCCATGACGACGAGACAACGGGAGAAGATCCGCATTGCGGACCTCCTTTCCTATAAAAATGTGAAATAGCTGTGGGGCGGCTCTCTTTTGGCCGCGCCTCTTTTCCCGGCCTTGCTCTTTTGGCTCGGCTCGGGCTTTAAAGAATAAAGCGGTTATTCCCTAAAGTCCGGGTCAAGGTAAGTTTTATTCTCAGCTTCAAATCTCGAACTATTCGAGAGCTGAAGAGAGAAGGAGAGGAATATGCAATATGTAAGCATAACCTCTCCGAAGATGGTGGTCAGGGCTGGCGGCCGCTCAATACGGCCGTGAGGCGATTGAGCGCACCTACTTTTTCGCCTGTGGCATAGATGTCCAGCATTGCGCTGAACACCAGCCATGTTTCATGTTCGGCGCGGGCCGCCTGTTCGCCATGGGCGTTGGGTAGCGCCCCAACGATGCGGTAAACTTGTTCAGGGTTCCGCCCTTGCCCAATAAGCTGATGGGCAAGGAACCCCCGTTCCATTCCGATTAAAACGTCATTCGGAACGGACCGGATCAACTTCCCGATGTTTTGGGTTGTTGCTCTGAACTGAGGGGATTCATTCGCTTCCCCAATTTTTTTGACTTCCCCCTTTTCCGAGACAAGGAAAAGTTCCGGGTTATGCCAATACATGGCAAGGGTTTTTGCCCTTGCCGTAGGCATTGCTACTTCGTCTGCGCGCACGATTTGCGCGAAAACCGAACACAATATTGCGACTGCTAGAATCAGATGCATGACAAACCTCCATTTTTGGATTTACCGGAGTCGCTCCGGCGAATGGCTTCCTCTATATGAGGCAGCGCAATAGGCACAAAAAATTCCTTACGCCCAATGCGCTGCCTCATGAATAAGCCTGTTTTTTGAAGAACTAATTCTGATGCTTAAGTATAGCAAATATAGGCAGTTATGTCAAGTATTCGTTCAATATATTTGGCTAATATAGGGCAAAATAACAACAAAATGTAACTAAAATAAGGTAAAAAAAATGAAGCCCTAATTCATTGAAGAATCGGGGCTTCGGGCTGATTTTTGTGTTCGTCATGTCATGTCGAGAATCTTAATACCCGGTCATTTTATCGCGCCGGTTAGCGTGAGAACGGCAACGTTGTCCCGGATTTCTTCATGGATTTGCATTTTTACTCTCCTCCTTGAATGACGCCAGCGCTGTTTTTTTGTCGGCGTAGACGTCTGGTGTATTAAGTAAACCAACGAGAACTTTCCTTATTTGTTTACTTTTACAGGCGATGACAATAACACAGTCGTTTTTTTGCGCCTCCTTTCTTACTTCAAACATCATTTGCGAAAAGCATTGATATACTTTTCGCGCGGGGTAAATATGCAGGACGATTTTTTTCCACCCTTGTTGAATTTTCTTGGTGATTATCTGCCGTATTCTCAGGCAGACTTCGGCGGTTATTTCATTTACAACAAATTTAATGATAATAACTTCCAGTTTTGGTGTTTCAATGGGGGCAGTCATGGCCTTTTTCCTTTTATTTATATGAATTGGGAAGGTTCGGTTAGATTCTATAAACTACTGAATTTAGCGCAAAAAGTCAATTTGGAATTATCAAAGACAGGGATTTTGTTGTGGCAAGAAATTCGCGGTGTGGTACAATTATGACATGAAAAAAGCAGCCCAAGACATTTTAAAAGACCTTAATCCAGAGCAAAAAAAGGCGGTTACCCATAAAACCGGCCCGCTTTTGATTGTGGCCGGCGCCGGCACCGGCAAAACCACGGTTATAACCCGCCGCCTGGCGCATCTGGTGATGAGCGAAAAAGCAAAGCCCGACGAAATTTTGGCTTTAACTTTTACCAATAAGGCCGCGGAAGAGATGTCGGAAAGAGTGGATAAATTATTGCCATACGGGTATTTGGACCTTTGGGTTTCCACGTTCCACGCGTTCGCGCAAAGAATTTTGGAGGACCATGGCATGGATATTGGCATATCATCCAATGTGGAGTTAATTGATGGCACCGGGGCGTGGCTTTTGGCGCGGCAGAATCTGGATAAATTTGATTTGGATTATTATCGGCCGCGCAACAATCCAACTAAGTTTATTAAAGCCATGCTCGCGCATTTTTCGCGGCTGAAAGACGAGGAGATAACGCCGGAGGCGTATTTGGAGTACGCGGAAGGCCTAAGGCTGTCGCAGGACAACGCCGAGTCTGCCGGAAGCCGTCATTCTGAACCAGGGAGCGTACCCGCGGACGAAGTGAAGAATCTCGTAAAAAAAGCCGGCGCGTCATCCATGGGATCCTTCACTTCGCGAATACGCTCGGTTCAGGATGACGGTTTTGCGCGAATACGCTCCGTTCAAGATGACGGTTCTGCCGAGAGTCATCGCATCATAGAAATTGCGAACGCGTATCATGCTTATCAAGAATTATTGCATGAGAATAATAAGATGGATTTTGGGGATATTATAAATTATTGCCTTAAATTGTTTCGGGAGCGCCCAAATATTCTGGCGCGTTATCAAAAGCAATTTAAATATATTCTTGTTGATGAGTTTCAAGATACTAATTGGGCGCAGTATGATTTGGTAAAGATGTTGGGCCGCCCGCGGGATAATATCACAGTAGTGGCGGATGACGACCAGTCAATTTACAGGTTTCGCGGGGCCAGCATGTCGAATGTTATTCAGTTTTCCAAGGATTATAAAGATGTGGCCGCCGTATCTCTGGTAAATAATTATCGGTCCGGACAGGAGATTTTGGATTCTGCTTATGATTTTATCCAGCTGAATAATCCGAATAGGCTGGAGCACAGTGCCGTTGCTTCGTCGTTGTCCGGTATCAGCAAAAAATTGGCTGCCCAGACAAAAACCAAAGCCCATGTGGAGCATATTAACGCGCAAACAGAATCCGATGAGGCGCGAGTAGTCGCGGAAACGATTCTGGAGCTAAAGAAAAAAGATAAAGATTCCACTTGGAACGACTTTGCTATCCTGGTGCGGGCGAACTCGCAGGCGGATATTTTTGAAGAAATTCTGTACCTAGCCGAAATTCCGCACCAAAATTATTCGGCCGTGGGATTGTACAAAACATCTTTGGCCATGAATATAATGTCGTTTTTTAAGGTATTGGATGATTATCATGAGTCCCGCGCCATGTTTCGCTTATTAAACCTGCCTTTTCTTAAAATTCCGGCGGAAGACATTGTAAAAATGAACCACCATGCCTACCGCAAGCGCGTCAGTTTGTATGATGCGGTACAGGCTCCGCAAAAAACCGGGGTATCGAACGAGGCGTCTTTGACCGAAATAGACCGCTTGCGCGCCTGGATAGCGGCTTACGCGGAAAAAGCCAAACAGGAAAAGCCTTCCCGCCTTCTTTTGGGCTGGCTGAACCAGGGGTATATGCGGTATTTAAAGAATCTTCCGGACGGAGAAGGCCAGGAGCAATTCCGCTTGTTAAAATCGTTTTACGAACATATTCGGAGCATTGAATCCATTGTGCCGGACGCGAGAGTTATTGATATTGTCCGCATCCTTCAGCAGGAAATAGATTCCGGAGACGCGGGCAGTTTGCCGATGGATTTGGAAGCTGGTCCGGAAATGGTAAAGGTTATGACAATCCATAGCGCAAAAGGTTTGGAATTTAAATACGTTTTCATCACCAACATGGTGGACCGCCGCTTTCCCACCACCGAGCGCAAAGAAGCCATCGCGATACCGGATGATTTGGTCAAAGAAGTTGTGCCCGAGGATAATACGCACATCGAAGAAGAGCGCCGCCTGTTTTACGTGGCCATGACCCGCGCCAAGCAAGGATTGTTTTTTACGTCCGCTCAAAATTACGGGGGCGCGCAAAAAAAGAAATTGTCGCGCTTTTTGGCGGAGCTGGCCGAAGCGCACCCCTTGTTTCAGCCATCTGATGAAGTATTGGGCGCGGACGCGCAGAACCTGGTTCCGCAAATCGCGGCTGAACAAACTAAAAAGTTCTATACGCCGATTCCAAAAAGATTTTCCTTCACGCAATTAAAAATATTCGACGAATGCCCGTTCGCGTATAAAATGCAATTTATCCTCAAGGTTCCTTTGCCCGGCAAGTTCGTGTTTAGCTATGGCACTACCATGCATTCCACGCTCCAGCAGTTCATGCAATTGGTTTCCGGCAAGCAGAGGAGCGAGCAGGCGAGTTTATTTGGCGGCGGGGACGTGCTCCAACCCCCTTACCCCGCCGCTCCGGCAGGCAGGTCCCCCTTGAAGGGGGAGGGAGTCTTAAACTCCCCCTCCTCTCCGAGGAGGGGGTTGGGGGGAGGTGTGGTGGACGTGGGTGTTTCGCTTAACGAGCTCCTCTCCCTCTACGAAAATAACTGGATTGATGATTGGTACGATAGCCGTACTGACATGGAAAAGTATTACAAAAAAGGCAAAGAATCATTAAAAAAATTCTATGAGTCTTTGTCCGCGGGCAACGCGCCAAATATCAAATCTTTGGAGCGCGGATTTAATCTGAAAATAGGGGAATACACCATTGCCGGCAAAATGGATAGAGTTGATTCTATCTCTAGTGTCATGACGAGGGAGGGCGCTTCGGACCGTGGCAATCTCGTTTCAATTGTGGATTACAAAACAGGCTCTCCGCCCAAAAACGGGAAATTGACTTTGGCGGACAAGCGCCAGCTTCTTATTTATCAAATAGCGGCTGAGGAAGTCTTCGGCGAAAAAGTGGAAAAGCTGACTTATTATTACATAGACGCGGCTGAGCCCATCGATTTTATTGGCACGGATAAGGAAAAGGACGAGGTAAAGCAGTGGATTCTAAAAACCATCGAACAAATTAAAACCAGTAAATTCCTGCCCGACTCCAAACAGCATTTTTGCGATTACTGCGAGTACTTTTTGGATTTGGGATAGTAGGGTTATTGTGGTATAATAATTTTGTATGAGCAAGACATTAATTAGAAGAAAAAGGAGTGATGCCAGAATGGGCACCATAGAAAAAAAATATGGTAAGGATTTTGGAGTTCGTTCAGATAAAAAACTAGGCAACTATCTTAGCGAGCAGGGTTTTCCATCTCTGGGCGCGGCGCTTAAAAGCAAAAAGAGAAAAGGAAGATAGTTTTTAAATAATAATATGCCAAAGTTAAATAACGTTCCGTCGCAAGATGATCTTGAGGGGCGTTTTTCGTTTATAGATAATGAGATACTAAAAGAAAACATAGTAATTGCTTTGAGATACGTTTTCTTTTTAAAAGAGCTAGAAGAGGAAAGAGAATTGCCTGGGCCATTTTCTTATTCTATATATAAAAACATAATATTGCATATCGCAGCAATAGTTGAGGCTGTTATTCATTATTGCGTTAAGTTTCATTTAGATAATGGAATAATTAAGAACGAAGAGGCTATGTCCTATCAGTGGAGCTATAGGGATGCAAAGAAGGCATATGAAATTTCAGAATCAGAGGTATTATATACGGCTGTAAAATATAAAAAATTTGAGCGATTTGGTAAAAGTACCAGGTTTCAAGATCTAAACAGAATATCAAGACGAATTAATATATTAACAGAAGATTTATTCTCCAAAGCAGAGAAGCTTAAAGAGGAGAGAAATAAAATACATTTAGCTGGGTTGAAAACCGTTGATGATTACTATGAAAAAGGACAGGTTGAATCAGCGTTAAAGGACGCAATGCTGATAATAGTTAGGGTCGAAAAGATGATTCAAAAATATTAGAGTTGACACCTAGCTCGATTTGAAATAATCGGCTTTTTATAGTACAATAAATACTACAAATTACGAATCAGGTACAAATATATAAATGATATTTTAAGTCTAATTATGCGCGGAGACGCAATAGTCAATTTAAGATAGTATTCGTATATTGGTAAAAGATTTGTAATTTGCAGGAGTGCAGGAGTCATGAAAAATAGAAACGCTTTAATCGGAATGATAATTACCACCGCCATATTCGCGGGCATTTTATTCATGGGGCTCGCGAGCATTGATCCGCGCAGCGCGCAATGGGCCGGGTTCGCGGGCGTAACCGCGGCCTTGCTGCTGTTTTTGTGGGCGCTGATAGGCACGCTGATGCTGTCGCACCGGACTTTCCGCAAAAAGGACAGGCCCGTGGCCGTTACCATGCGCCAGGCGTCATTTTTGTCCGCTGTCGTGGTGCTGGCTTTGTATTTGCAGCGCTTTGATCTTTTAACATGGTGGAACGCGGCTGTGTTAATTGTGTTGGTGGTTTTGATTGAAATATTTTTTATCGGAAAAGAAGAAGTGCAGGAGTTTTAAAATAAATGTCATCCCGAACCCTTAAGCCGCTGAAATAGGATAGAGGTTTTGACAAAGCTTCGGGATGACAAAAAACATGAAATCAAAATTAGAACAAATACGAAAACAAGCTCAAGAAGCTCTGGAAAAGGTGTCTGATTCAGATGCGCTTTTAAATTTGGAGAAAAAATTCCTCGGCCGCAAGGCGGAATTAGCCCGAATTTCCAAACAGATGAAAGATTTGGCGGATGCAGAGAGGCCTTTAATTGGAAAATTGATTAACGATGTTAAGCGGGATATTTCGTCTATTATTCAAAAGAAGCGCAGTGAAACAGGTGGAGTTGGCAAATCAAAAGAGTTCGATTACACCTTGCCGGGATTGCGTCCAAATATCGGGCATGTGCATCCTATTATGCGGTTTTTGGAAAAGATTGAGGATATATTCATGAAGATGGGATACGAGGTTGCGGATGGTCCGGAATTAGAAACTCAGGAATATAATTTTGATTTGCTTAATTTTCCGGATGAGCATCCGGCGCGCGACACGCAGGATACATTTTATGTTGATGTAAAAGACAGTAAAGGCCGGGAAAAACTTTTGCGCACGCACACGTCCAACGTGCAGATTCATGCCATGAAGACAAGAAAGCCGCCGGTTCGCATTTTGGTTCCCGGGAGGGTCTTTCGCAACGAGCGGACCGATGCCGGGCATGAGGCAATATTTTACCAGTGTGAAGGGTTTGTGATTGATGAAAATATCAAGATAACCGATTTAATGGGCACCTTAGAGCTGTTCGTCAAACGTCTTTATGGCAAAGAAGCCAAGATTCGGGTTCGCCCTCACTTTTTCCCTTTCACCGAGCCTTCGGTGGAGGTTGATATGAGTTGTTTGTTATGCAAAGGAGATGGATGTCCTTTTTGCAAAAAAACCGGCTGGGTAGAAGTTCTGGGAGCAGGCATGATTCATCCAAATGTTTTAGAAAATATGAATGTAGACCCAAAAAAATATTCCGGTTTCGCGTTTGGGCTTGGCATTGACCGGTTTATGATGCTGTATTATCAAGTTAACGATATCCGCTTGTCTTATGGCGGCGATTTAAGATTTTTGGAGCAGTTTTAACTTGTCATTACTAGGGAGTTCGCTGGGTGGAGCGCGAAATAGGACATACCAATAAGTACCCTCTCCCGCAGGGAGAGGGTACTCACTAAGTTCATCCTTGTAATGACAACATTATGCAAGACCACAGGGAGAGGGGAAAAATAATAAAAATTGACATTGTATGTATAAAAAAATCAACAGTAAATTTGAATATGCTTTCACCATTCAGAAAGACGGCATGTACGTCATTACTGTTGAGGCATCTTGCAAATCAGGAAAGTTATTGGGATTGTTCGGCGGCGAGGATTTGAGAGTGGAAATAGATGGAATAAAGTTACGCGAGGTTCCCGCTAAAAACAAGCCGCAATACTACAACATCCCTCCAGCATGGAACGGGACACAGTTGAAAGGCATTTCTAAAATCGTTGTCATTATTTTGCGATTGGCAAAAGGAGAACACTTGTTGCGGTTTATTCCAAAACGCGGGGCAATAATTGTTAAAGAGCCGGAGATTATTATTTTTGACGCCCAACATGCGATTATTCAAAATATCCAAGCGCAGGAGGGAAACCGAAGGCCGTGGATTACCGTAGCGCTCATTGATATGCCGCTGAAAACAGCGGATGTCGCAGTCAAATGTGAAAAAAGAGCGCATGACAGCGATGACGTAAAATTAATTATAGACGGCACGATAGAAAAGAATGAGCAGAAAGGGTGGTGGGGCAAAAACTGGTATTGGCGCGGAAGCGAGTTGCAGGGCAATACAAAGGATGCCCGATTTTATCCTGACGCGCCCAAGGGAATTCACTACATTGAATTATGGGCAGACCGGATGCCAGTACTGGAGTCGCTTGCCAGTACTATCGGCGATATTGGCAAAAAAGAGGATACTGAAGGCAAAGACGCTGTGCGCATAAAAGAGTACACCTATCGCGGCGTGTCAGGGAAAGAAAACTATAA
>Ga0210057_1004482_pt1 | contig 18505 bp, 18 predicted proteins | sample CryGeyCG2114_010_2_FD_183968 | JGI IMG/M metagenome (GOLD analysis project Ga0210057, IMG submission 183968) | Groundwater microbial communities from aquifer - Crystal Geyser CG10_big_fil_rev_8/21/14_0.10 (SPAdes) (version 2) | ecosystem: Environmental > Aquatic > Deep subsurface > Groundwater ...
TTTAAAGCGGAATATGTGCTTTTTGGTGCAAATCCACTCCCCTATCACGCTACAAACATCGTGCTGCACTCACTAAACGCCCTCCTGGTCTACTTGCTCATTCGCCACTGGACTAACCGCAAGAGCGTTGCCTGTTTGGCTGCACTGCTCTTTGCTGTGCATCCCGTGAATGCGGAAGCAGTGAGCTGGATAGCCGGACGCAAAGACCTGCTCTCGGCAACCTTCTTTCTGGCCGCACTGCTAAGTTACGAGAAACGGCAGAAGACTGCATGCACACTGCTGCTCTATCTGCTGGCTCTCCTGGCCAAGGGCAATGCCGTAAGCCTCCCTGCTGTACTCCTGCTCACAGAATACTCTAAAGGGAGAATCCTCAACAGAAAAGTGATGCTGCGACTCCTCCCCTACTTCCTGCTGGCAATAGTCTTCCTCCTGGTAGGACTCTTTGGTAAAACGGATCGTCTGGCGGAAATGCCACCTGTACTCATGCTCGTGTTTGCCGGAAAGAGCATTCTTCTGCAACTGCAACACAGCATGCTACCCACAAGACTCAGTCCCACGTACCCGGAAATTTTTGCAGATCCAACTGTGCTGGTTCTGTGGATACCGCTTCTACTGGTTTTTCTTACAGGAGGAGTGCTGTGGGCAAAGCGCAGGCAGGCTCCGGATCTCTTTTTTGGATATTTCTTCTTTCTTCTTACACTCGCACCCAGCTTTTTGGTCTGCTCCAAAGGTGTGCCGTATTTCACCACAACAAGCGACCGCTATGCCTACCTTCCGCTCGTGGGCATCCTCTACGTCTTCGCTCTTGGATTTGCTCATCTGTGGGAGGGACGGAAGCAGGAGATGAAGGTGCTGCTCTGCGGCATACTTCTGCTCTTTGGATTCTTCAGCCATGTGCAGGCACAGAACTGGAACAATGACCAATCTGTGCTGCGAATGATGATACGGAGTTATCCGGATTTTGGTATGTCGTACTACCACCTCGGCGATTTTCTGGCAGAAGATGGGGAACAGGAAGAGGCAATAGTGCAGTACAAAGAAGGGATTTTGCACGAGAAGAAATCTCCGGTCATACGGGGATTACTCTACTTTCACCTTGGCAAAGCACTGAGAGAGGCGGGACAAACAGATCAGGCACAGGCAGCACTGGTGAAGTCACAGGAACTCCTGCCGGAGTTTGAGGAACTACGAAGGTTGCTGGAGGAGATGGAATAAAAAAAAGCCCCACCGCATTTCACACCATACAGCGCATCTCTATACTAAAAGCATTGAATTGGTCCATCCTTTCAAAATACTACAGAAAGGGAAGAGTATGCCAATTTCAAGAATCATCGCTGCCTTCTTTCTCGCAGGTCTTCTTCTCTTTTCGGCCATCTCCCTATGGCTTGCAATACGGAACGATAGAGGAGACTGGAAACCATGAGAATATCGCTGCAGCGCCTGTGGCCTCGTCTGTATGACGAGGCTTTTTTACCTTGCGATCAATACAATCTGCAACGGTGATCAGGCAACTTCCTTTCCTTCCAAAACAAATATCGCAGTTTGCCTTTCCCAGGCATCGAGCCATGCACGATTACTTGCGATCTGTGCGGCTACCTGGCTTTCCGCTTCTTCAGAAAGTTCCTTACGGATAAATTGATCAATGAGTTGAATATCTGGCTCAGCTGATAGTTTGGGAATGTTATCCATAAATATATGGTATTTCTATACGGCATTCTGTCAAGATTGTAAGGCCGGTTTTATACAAATATACGGAAATAAAACTACTCTTTATATTGACCGAAAAACAAGCGCTCTCCATAGTGCGTTCCATTCCTTTCTTCTCCTATGAGCAAAAAATCAGAATTTGCCGAAAAGGACATACAGGCAGCCAAAGACGGTGCAGATGTGTATTACTGGGAGGAATCAAGAAGGATCGTAGCAGAAGTAGATGAAGGTATTACACTCACAGACCTCATACTCATCTACTGCAAAGATGTAGATTTTGCAGAAGCGCAGGTAACGGCATATCTCAGCAAATTACCTTCCCATAGCGAATATGTTATGCGTGCATTTGTGCTCTTTGAATTACTACGCACCACACGGGACACCCTACAGACCATTACCAGGCACGAATGCAAAATGCAGCAAGCTGCAAAACAGGCAGAAGAAGATGGATCTGCTATCGACGATAAAGCTATACGGGAGAGTGCAGGATACAGTGATGATGTAGACCGGGAAGTTGCCGATGAATCAAAAACTGATAAAGTAAAGGAGTTTCGGATAACAGATGATGAAATTACCGAAAGTGCAAAAGAAGGGGTGGAATACAAGGACAGGAGCTCAGAAACCACACCTATTTATACATTCATGACAGAAACACATCGGTTAGCCAGAGGTATTTGTGACCACTGTTTACATCCGCAGAATTCACGCCTTTGCGACGTACAACTCCTTATACAAGCTGGTGTAGCACACGAAGATCCTAATATTCTTATAGAGCAAATTATGGAAATGACAGCAGTATTGGAACCACCCAGACCAGATCCTCAGATGTAGACCTACTTCCGTATCCACTCCGCAAACGCCTGTAACGAAAGCGCATAGGGGTACTCTTTGTGTCCGATGGAAATCTGGCTGACTTCTCCTTTGGCAACATCAAAAAGCATGGTTACTGTGCGATCTCCCTGTGGAGAAGCAAAAATGACTTCCTGAATGCGTGCGGTGTTGGGTGCAACGGCATCTATGCTTGTTTGTACGGTAAAGAGAGCACCCATATCCCGCAGAACGATGTAGGCACGTTCCTCTATAACTTCGGGGCTGTAAGAGTCGACCGATTCCCCTTTCTCCCCTTCGGATACCTCTTTAGGCTCAGCCTTAACCTTATCTGTATTCTTCTCTTCTGCTGATTCTGCTTCGATCGTATTTTCTGCTTCGGCAATATTCACTATCTGCACATGATCCAGTTCTTTTAGGGAAACCATCTGTTCTGCAAGCTCTTCCGGAAGCGTCACTCCGGTATTGCGGACAAGAGTGATAAGGGCATCGGCCAGTATGCGGGAACGCTCTGGGTACCCCTGTTCTTCAAAACGGCTCACGAGGGGAAGGTGCAGTTCCAAAATCGCATGCACCAGTGCAGTTGCCTTGTCTCCGTGCGCAAAGGTACCAAGCTCGTAGACCCAGCGCTGCATAGCGGATGCAGAAACGGAAGAAGGACCCACATTCGAGAGAGGCAGGAAGAACAGACGCAGAGCCAGTGCCTCTGGATTTGTATGCTGCGAAAAGAGCGACCATGTTTCTTCACGAAGATGCGGATGCAGGGAGGCAGCTAACCATACATCTTCATCTTGTATCACTCGTGTAAGGAGGAGAGATCGAACGGAAGAATCCAGTTTTTCACCGGCAAGCAAGCGTGCATACATATCTACGGCCTCAGGAGAAACAAGAGCATCTGCATACTCTTCCCGCAGGAAGAATGCAGAAAGTGCGCCTGCATCACCGACTTCTGCAAGATGACGCACGGTTCCAAAAATCTGCTGCTGCCAGGCCTGCTGTGCCTGCTCTCTGGAAGTACCTATCTTCAGCGCCGAGAAGGTTGTCCGGAACGCAGCTGGTTCAAGAGAGCGCACGGGAGGCAGAAAATCTCGCTTGGGCAGGAATGCCAAATTCTGCAGTTGTCGCACAAGAAAGCGTTCCGGGAATGGAGTAACATGACGTGCCCGGAGCCAGAGCGGGTACCCCGCCTGCAGGAGCGGAAGCGTTGCGTCAGCAGAGGAACGCCACTGCGTTCCTACAGGTACAATCATGAGGCGTGAACCACTGCGTACAACAACCGGAGCCGAAAGTGCCGCAACAGTCATATCGCCACCCTGATACGCAACATAGAATGCACCGGAAAGAGCGGAAAGATGATTCTGCCCTACCGTAAGTACCAGAACGCCGTTACCGGAGAGCAGGGCCGTACCTTCTTCCAGTACGATCTCCGTACTAGACACCGTAAAACCTTTTCCGCTGTAGAGCAGTGATTGCATACCACCGGGAAGACTCAATACTTCCCCCTCGGAAAACTCCATCACCGATGCCACACGTGCAGATCCGGACTGCGTAGAAGAAGGCAATGCTCCGCTTAAAAGTGAGAGACTGATGGCAAGTATGGCAAGCGGTGCTGCCAGAAAGTGCCGATGAGATTTGCGTGTCTGTTTTGCGGACATGTGTATGTAGATTTCCTTTAAGAGTAGCAGAAAAGGCTTTCTGAAGCAATTGCGCGGACTTGCGGGAAAGGTTACTCCTTGCTGGTTACGCATCTGAGCAGTGAACAAGTAACAAGTAACCAATTCTACGATAGTCATTTTTCATCAAAACAGGTAGCCTATGGACTATGCGCATCCTTGGAGTAGATCCCGGCCTCGCTACCATAGGAATTGGGCTTATAGAAGCGCAATCCTCACAGGTTTTTCGGGCACTCGACTGGCTCACCATTACTACCGAACCCGGACTTTCCTTACCGGAACGCCTGAGCGAACTGCACGATGATTTAACCGGATTTCTGCAGCAGGCACAGGCAGACCTTGCCGTGGTGGAAAAGATTTATTTTTCAGTAAACAAGAAAACCGCACTGGACGTAGCACAGGCCCGCGGCGTCATTCTTCAAACGATTCAGGAGTCCGGCATTCGCCTGCTTGAACCCACTCCACCGGAACTCAAATTGTGCATTACGGGTGATGGGCATGCCGACAAGCGGCAGATGCAGGACATGCTGGTACACGTGCTCAATCTGAAAGAAATTCCCCGGCCGGATGATGCGGCAGATGCGCTTGCACTTGCAGTTTTTGGGGCAGTGCAGGGGAAGAAGATACAGTTGATTGCGTAATAGCGCAGTAATGACATCCGCCAGCGCGCATTGCCTATGCGCGTGTTCGCGCGGGAAGGCATCCCGCGCTCGTGGAAATGTGGACATTCCCCTTTTCCACCTCCCACACACGCACATCCCCTTTGTATTCGGGCATATGTGTGGTGGTGATGAGCACCTGGTACCCACTCAGAGAATCCAGCAGTGCATACTGATGACTCTCATCGAGCTCTGAAAAGACATCATCCAGCAGAATCACAGGCTTTTCCCCGCAGCGCAGTTCCAGGTACGAGACCTGAAGGAGCAGGAGTGCCAACAGCGATGCCCGCTGTTGGCCACGCGAAGCGAAGGAGGGAAGCGGACGGCCCTCTACTGCAATGTGCCAGTCTTCCCTGTGCGGACCAATGCTTGTGGAACAGAGGATGCAATCCCGCTTCCTATTCTCCTGCAGTTGCTCCAAATATTCTGTAGTCAGTGTTTCTGCATCCCGTGCCAAGCCTTTTCGGTCATACACGATGTGCACATCCTCCCAGGACTCACCCAGAGCACGTATTTCCTCCGGAAGAGTAAGCTGGAGGGTGCCAATGAGTTCCAACCGAGCCAGAGTGATGGGAATGGCGTGCTCCACCAGCTGCTGGTCCCATAGGGAAAGATCTGCCACAGAAGCCACACCTTCGGCAATTCGCTTTAGGAGAGAGTTCCGCTGCTTGAGCACCTTTTGATACTGCGAAAGCGAACGAAGGTACTCCGGCGACACCTGACACAGCAATCGATCAAGAAACCTGCGACGCTCTGCGGGAGCTCCCGAAAAAAGATGCAGATCCTGCGGCAGAAAAACCACGGTGGGGAGTGTACCCAGCACCTTCTCTACAGAAAGACGTACATCGTTCAGAAAGCATGCCTTCTGCAGGCGGGGAGTCTGCTGACTGACCACTTCGAGCGTCCGATCCTGCTCTGCGTCATCGCGTGCGGATCCCCGAACCCGGTAGTACTCCGCTCCCCACTGTACGATGTCTGCCTCCTCCGCAGAGAGACAGGATCGCGTCAGCGAAAGAATGGAAACCGCCTCAATCACATTTGTTTTTCCCGCACCGTTCTCGCCCACAAACAGATGCACATCTCCCTGAGAAAGATCCAGCTGCAGGGATGTATACGAGCGAAACTGCGTAAGTTCAAGCGAGAGGAGGCGCATGGGCATAGGGTAGCGGATTGATGCGGGAACGGCTATGGCAAGAGGCAAGCATCCTGTTTTACATGCGAGCAGCACCCCTTCGTGGGTGCAGTGAGTAGAAATTCTTCTATTGTATGTAGGACCTCTTTTCTAGTAACACCATCCCCTCTTCCACTAACTTCTCCACAATCTTCCGGTACTCCTTGCGTTTTACATAACGGGAAAGCTGCTTTGGGAGCACCCAGGCATAGGCCTCTATTTCCTTCTGATCCACCCGCACCTGTACAAAAGGATCCGCCTCTGCAAACACGAACTGAATGCACTGTCCGCATATGTGGTCCGGACGGAATCGCCGATAGGATTTGGGGAAATCGTACATGTACGAAATGGCACTCTTACCAAGAATGTCAGTTTGCACATTTGTTTCTTCCCAAAGCTCCCGGCGCGCTGCCTGTTCTATATTCTCACCTTCTTCTGCACCCCCCTGTGGCAGTTGCCAAGCATCTTTCTTCCGTGGCTTGCGCACAAGCAAAAACTGTACACCTTCCTTCTCTGTCCTGCGGAAGAGCAGCACAGAGGCACAACGTCGATATTCGTCTTCTGGTTTTTTCATGGATCTACTATACAAGAAAACCTTCCAGATTTTATAAAAACAGAAGAAGGGATACTACTTGGAATGTCGTTCTTCCTTCAGTTTTACTGCTACGCGCTTCTTGAGCTGAGGAGAGTACTTCTTCATCTTTGCAGCGTGGTCTTTGTAGGACTTGCCTAATTTATCCTGTTTGTGCAGGCGAATGGTCCCCAAACGTACCCCTGTTTCGGGACAGAACATGCCGTAAACGGTGCGCTTTCCTCGTGGCATCACAAGTAGCTTACGAATTATTGTACGTTCCGCAAGGAAAAGGTGATGTATTAGCGCGGTAGATTGTAGCGCAGTAGAAAAATAGATCCTACTGAGCTACTGCGCTACTACAGTTAAAACAATTAATGTCGAGACTGCAGATAACTAAACACACTATTGGCGGCTACACATCCTTCCCCTGCCGCCGTGGCAAACTGCTCAAAATGATTGCTGCCACTGGTGACATCCCCCGCACCAAATACCCCGGGAACAGACGTGCCCATATTTGCACCAACCGCAACATGGCCCTTTGCATCCAGTGTACAACCGAGCTGTTCTGCAAGAGCGACGGCAGGAATGGTCCCCACCTCTATAAAGAAACCGTCCACCGCGAGCGTATCTGAGCCGTTGAAAGGTTCATTCAGCCGGATAGCTGTGACCTTGCCGTCACCCAGCACTTCCACCACCTCGCGGGAAAGAACAAACTCGATATTCTCTTTGCTCTGCACACGATCTATCCAGAAAGGCTCTGCGCGAAATGCATCACGGCGATGGATCAAATACACCTTTGCAGCTACCTGAGCGATGATAGCCGCACCCTCCACTGCACTATCTCCTCCTCCGGCCACCGCCACAGTTTTCCCTTTGTAGAAGAACCCGTCGCAAGTGGCACAGTACGAAACACCCTTGCCTGAAAATTCCTCTTCACCGGGTATACCAAGATGCCGCTTATTGGAACCTGTAGCAAAGATGAGCGTTTTTGCCTCTGCTGTTTCTCCACTCTGGTACGTAAGCCGGAACCCCCCCTCCATCTTCTCCGCCTTTTCTACCCGGGCAATTGTGTGGGTGACATCATCAAAGCTAAGTGCATGGTTCTTAAATCTCTCCATGAGATCCGGTCCTGTGACTTCCTGGTCCCCGGGCCAGTTTCCCACCTCTGCAGCTGTCATGCCCATGCCCCCCTCACTCTCCCCTACAAGAAGGGTCGTGAGTTTGTAGCGGGCAGTGTAAATTGCTGCCGTATAGGCGGCACAGCCCAGACCGATAATGGCGACATCGTACATGGTATGAAAGAGTAGAGAGTTGAGAGGTGAGAGTAAACCCATGTTGCCGGTTACTTGTTACTGGTTGCCTGGTATGCAACGACGAGTCTGAACGAGTAACAAGTAACCAGCAACAAGTAACACTTCATATCCACCCGCGTACTTTCATAGCATCCAGCATCCGTTTTACACCGACGGAAAAAGCAGCCTGCCTGTACGTCATTTCGTTGCGGCGTGCTTCGCGACGTACGGCTTTGTAGCCCTCCAAAATCACACGTTTGAGCTCACGATCAACCTGGTCTTCGGTCCACTGTTCACCACTGCGACCCTGCGTCCATTCAAAGTAGCTCACAGTCACACCTCCGGCATTCGCAAGTACATCGGGGATAATCTCCACACCCTTCTTCTGCAAAATGGCATCGGCCTCCGGAGTTGTGGGACCGTTTGCCAGTTCTAAAATGAACTTTGCCTGAATGCGCTCAGCATTCCCTTCGTTTATAACAGTATCCAGTGCGGCAGGAATAAGAATGTCGCACGGGAGCTCCAGAAGCTCCTCGTTGCTTACATGACGCACACCGTCGAGTTTCATGCGCTCAGTATCACACACGGACCCTGTGCAGTACTCCCCCGCCACCTGCCCCGTCTTGCGCTTGTACTTCTCTATACGCACGGGATCTATACCCTCTTCGGAGTAAATGCCCCCCTGCGAATCGGACACGGCCACCACCGTGTATCCCGCTCCGTGAAGAAAATGTGCCATGTGTGCACCGGCATTTCCAAAACCCTGAATGACCACTTTGAGCTCTTCGGGATCCATCGCCCTCCTATCCATCATTTCCTGCAGAATAAAAAAGCCACCACGAGCCGTTGCCGTATCGCGCCCCAGGGAACCGCCGTACGAAAGCGGTTTTCCTGTAATGACGGCAGGACTGTACGAGCGAGTTTGTTTTTCATACTCATCGCGCATCCAGGCCATAATGGCAGGATTGGTATTTACATCCGGAGCAGGACAATCGATGTCCGCACCCACATGTTCCACCATGGCTCGCATGTAGGCACGTGAGACCTCCTGCAATTCCTTCTTGCTAAGTTCTTTGGGATTGCACTGCACACCACCTTTGGCCCCTCCAAAGGGAATATTTACCACAGCTGTTTTTATGGACATAAGTGCTGCAAGCGCCTTCACTTCATCTTCATCTGCCAGAGGATGGTAGCGGATGCCCCCTTTGTACGGCCCCCGTGCGTTGTTATACTGCACACGAAACGCCGGGAAGGTTGCTGTGGACCCGTCATCTCGCTGAAAGGATATGTCTGTCCTGTGTATTTCCTGTGGTTCTGCGAACAAAGCCTGTTCTTCTTTTGTAAGATCGAGTTTTACAAACACATCACGGAGCGTTGTCTGGAACCGCGTGTAGGGTGTAGCCATAGCCATAAGATGCAAAGAGGAAGAGTGGCAACAGCATACACCCAGTCCATCAAGAGAAACAGCGTGCAGTGTTCATTTGATTTCTACGCTTTGAGGGGGATGACAAAAAATCTTCGTTCACTCATCTTTAAAAGAAGTATGTTTTGTTTGCTGTACTGTTTGACCTCACCCCTATCCCCTCTCCTCCCATCCAACACACGCCCTCCAGGAGAGGGGAATGTTTTGTTTTGCAGTTGTTTTTGTTCTCACTAAAATAAGCAAATTATAAAAACTCCCCCTCTCCTGGCAGGTGATAGCTTTCTCTACTCATCATCAACCTCATTTCTCCTCGCTTCTCATGGAAGCGGAGGAGAGGAAATGCCGGCCCCAGCCGGCAAGGGTGAGGTCACATACAGTCACCAAGACCGGCTACATCACACACGGCATCCAGTACTTTGTTCTGGTTTGCGAGAGAAGCGTCCACAGCGGACTCAACCTCCGGAGAAACATCTACAGTCAGCCAAACATTGAGGTGGTCTTGCTCCTTGAGGTGTTCGTCAAAGTAGATGTGCGCATCCTCACCGGTGAGACCATAGAAACGACACAAACCGTCCTTCTTCGTTTCTGCAATTGCCGGAAGTTCGCGCTCCAGTGCGTACATGGTTGCCACAGCTTCCTCAAAGGTCCCCTCTGCACCTTTCTCCAACCCTTCCACTGCTGCTATAACCAAAGTGGAGGGCTGATGTGCCAATAGCTCCTGCTCGGAAATACCAAGACTTTTGGCAAACCGCTTCCAGAGCTCTGTGTGCTCTTTCTCTTCCCGGATGTTTTCTTCTATAAACTTCACGAGTTCAGGCTGACGCTCCAGTGCACGCTCCCGCACACGCTCCACGATACCCGGCACACGCCTGGCAAGATGAAAGTACTCTTTGGCATACACCTTCATATCATCCATGGTCAGTTCGCCTTTGCTCCATTTTACGTAAAACGGATGCTTGAGGAGACTCTTACGTGCTATGAGACTGTCGAACTGTGTGAGAGATGCCATGGAGGAGGAGGGAAGGAATAGCACCCAAAGAGTATGCATACGCGCAGTGAGATGCAAGCAGTTTGAAACAAGAGAGAAAAATAGTTGCGTCCCAACATCGGGAAGAGTAGAACGTGCCTCCTATGGCAAAGCGCGTTGGCGTTCTTACCGGCGGAGGAACTGCACCAGGCTGGAATGCAGCTATTCAGGGAGCAGCAGAGGCCGCAGAAGAGCATAACTATGAAATGGTAGGTATCCCCTACGGATATTCCGGACTCATGGCTCCGAACCAAATCTATAAACATCTTGTGGAGCATATTCCTGGAGGGGTTTTGAGCGATCTCCTTCTTAAACCGGGTAGTGTCCTTGGTTCATCACGAGATACGCCATTTCCTAAAAATAATCCGAATGCATTTGAAACAGTCCGACAAATTATAGAAGAGAATATCGAAAGGAACCGATTGGATCTTCTTATTGCGATTGGCGGAGACGACACTTTTAAGAGTACACAGGGAATGGTAGAACGCGGAATGATTGATGGAAACGCCGTCCCGAAAACAATAGACAACGATATTACCCACACGCTCTGCTTCGGACATATAACAGCAGGCGAAGTAGGGAAAAGAGTTGTAGAAGAAATGCGAGTAGAAGCAGAAGTCTTTCGGAGAGTTGCCATCATTGAAGCCATGGGACGTTACGCCTCTTGGCTAGCGTCTCTCCACGAAGGAGCACATATTATTCTGCCAGCAGAATTTGAAATACCTCAGAAGGATTTTATCCGTCGTATGGAAGAAGTACTCAAGGAAAATAATGGAAGTGGCATTGTTGTGGTTGCAGAAGGATTTCAGATTGATGGCAAACAAACATTCCAGTCGCCATCGGGCGAGCTGGACCCTCATGGGCATGGAAAACTTGGCGGTGTGCGACTCAGAATTCAACAATGGCTCAAAGAAGCAGACATAGATGCATCGGATCACCTCCCCGGTTACAGATACCGTAACGGTCCACCTACCGAAGAAGATGCCACACTTGCACGCCGTCTTGGATACGCCTCTATGGAAGCAGCTGCAAAAGGTAAAGTGAATATGATCTCTGTAGCACAGGGGCATCGTGGAAGTGACATTGTTGTTATAGATATGAATCAAGTTTCCGGTGGAAAGGTTCTTCCAAGGAGTATGTACAACTTTGAAATACTCAAACCAACCATCTCTCACCCTATTGCAGAAATAGCACAGCAAGAATAAAAAATGGGCAAGCATTTACATTAGAAAATAATTTACAAACCAATAACAAAATATGTAAAGTATTCCTATCCTACTCTACCAAATTCATCTAAAAATGTGTTTGTAGAAGGATAGTGTGATCTTTTTCATATTCGTTCCTTTGTTTCATCAGGAGGCTCATATGAGCGTTCAGGCAGGAGCCCATTGGCTCGCATTTCTCTGGTCCCTTCAGCCCGGTGAAGGCGCAAAGTTGACGAAAGCCGTTCGCAAGGCTAAAAGAGCTGGCGCAACGGTCTTTGAGATCATGCCACCACTCCTCAACGGCATGCCTGCCGAAGAAACGGCAAAGGCATTAAAGAATGGTGGCATCACTCACGCGGTAATGTGCAACTTCTATCCCAAAGGAGCCGGTATCGGTGATCCTCTCGCTGAAGGTAAAGAATTTGATCTTGCGGTCAAAACCTTTAGGGAAGTGATTGCTTATATTCTGGAGCTTCGGAAGCACGGCATCACAATCGACTTGATTGTGGGACCCAGCTGCTTCTTGTTGGGTCACGATTATGGACTCAGCAAGCTGGAGCTGCGGAATCGGGCTGTGCAGTTCTACGGCCAATTCACGGAAGAGTTGCGCCAACACGGAATCAGAGTTGCCGTTGAACTCCTGAGAGCAGTCGAGGACAAAGTCATCGAGTCGGTCACTGGTGCACTGGCTATCCTCAGGATGCTGCCCGAAGACGTCTTCGGGTTTCATTTCGATACCTTCCACTTCCGCGACCGTGGGCATCGGATTGTAGGATCCATCCTGCGTCTGAAGGGGCGCATCTTCCACTTTCATGCAAATGGAAAAGACCGCGTACCCCCCGGACACGATCTTGATGACATTGAATGGGAAGGGGAAGATGGTGTGGTTTCCGCACTCGAACTGGCCGGGTTCGTGAACGGCGTGGCAACTAATGAGCCATTCTGTGACGACGTTCGCAAGGCAGAGCCATCACTTGGTGAAGGCTTACCTCCAGCGATGCCGGAACCAGCAGGTCTGAAAATGACCGTGGACAACCTCAAAAGGTTTGGTTTGGTTGCTCACTAAGAAAGGACCAACCGTATAGATCACCCGAAATCCTATGATTGCAAGATGCAGTCATAGGATTTTTTTATGTGTCATGTATTTGTTTAGTACCAATAAATATCCTGAATGTGAGTTCAGTACCCCTCAGTTCTCTTTGCAAAAAATCGGGGCACACAGCATCTTCGGCTTCGCACTGCGTCAAACACCATCACGGCGTAGCCGCAGGCGAAGATGGATGGTGCCGAAGGAGAGACTTGTCCGGCTTCACTACGTTTCGCCGTGACTGCGTCAAACACCATCACGGCGTAGCCGCAGGCGAAGATGGATGGTGCCGAAGGAGAGACTTGAACTCTCACGGGTGTAACCCCACACGATTTTGAGTCGTGCGCGTCTACCAGTTCCGCCACTTCGGCATATGTATATACATAATACCCAAATAAAAAAAATAGCGCACGAAAGAATACAGACAACGCGCAGGAAGGCATCCTGCGCTGGTGCTAAACTTTCTATTCATCACACCAGCGCACATTGCTACGTGCGCGTCTCATAAGAACCGTAAAAAACTTAAGCATACGAGGCTCAAATCTGGTTGTGACAAAAATTTACAAAACGAGCAATTGGATTATGGAGTATTTTTTTAGGCTCCAACAGTACTGCAAAGACCCTGCGGAACGCTCTGCGAACAATGTAACAATTTAACAATGTAACATGGACAGACAAAGGTACAATGCACACCACACGTATGAAACCCTACTCCACCTTCCTCTTCGACTCCTATACCTTCAACCCCAAAAAGGGAGAGATACGGCTCAACTACTCTCTGGATGACGAGGTGCACTTTACCGAAACCCTCACGCTGCAAAAAGAGGGCCTTTTTCCGGACGGAGTCGACAAAGAACTCCTGGAGCGCGCGCTGTTTTCCCTGCACCTCATAGGAGGGATCTCGTACTACAAAACGTGCTGCCCCGGGAAGATAGAGATTCGTTCCGGCAAGCTTACAAAGGAGCAGGCGGAGTTCTGGAACACGGTGTACACCAAGGGGCTTGGAGAATTCTTCTACAGGAACAATCTCGACTTCGAAGGACTCGTCCAATTCCCTTCCGATGCACAGGAAGCTCCAAAGCCAATCAGCAGAGAGAAAAAACACGAGCGAGTGCTGGTTCCCATAGGCGGGGGGAAAGATTCCGTAGTCACGGTGGAACTGCTCAAAGCCGCAGGTCTCGACTGCGTTCTGTTCCGCCTCGGGAGGCATCCGTTCATAGACGCTGCGGCGAAGGCAGCCAGACTTCCGATGATTTCCGTGGAGCGCAAACTCCCCAGGGACCTGTTTCAGATGAATGCCGAAGGCGCACTGAACGGGCATGTACCTGTTTCCGCATATCTTTGCTTCCTGAGTACCGTTGCGGCACTTCTGTATGGTTTTGATTACATCGCCATGAGCTGTGAGCGCAGTGCAAGTGAAGGGAATGTGGACTACAAAGGGCACAGCATCAACCATCAGTGGAGCAAGAGTTTGGAGTTTGAACGCATGTTCCAGCACTATATTGCCACTTTTCTCACACCGGATGTAGAGTGCTTCAGTGTGCTCCGCACCATGAGCGAGCTGCATATTGCGCAGCACTTTTGCGCACTGCCGCAGTACTTTCCGCTTGTCACAAGCTGCAATGCCAACTGGAAAATACTGGGGGAGAAGCCGGAAGAGCGGTGGTGCGGCACGTGCCCGAAGTGTGCATTTGCCTTCTGTCAGTTTGCCGCGTTTTTACCAAAGAAAGCACTCCTGCACATGTTTCAAAAGAACCTTTACGAGGAAGAAGCATTACTACCGCTCTACAGGCAATTACTGGGACTGGAAGGTATAAAGCCATTTGAGTGTGTAGGCACACCACAGGAGACCAGAGCTGCCATGCATCTGGCTCTGGAGGGGAAAGAACTGAACAGCACTCCCGTGCTACGTATGTTTACGGAGGAAACATCACAGAAGAAAGAAGACCTTCTGCGTAGCGTGCAGGATCTGCTCACTCCCGCAAACGAACACGCCGTGAGCCCCACATTCTTCTCACATCTCCATGCTCATAGATGAACTTGCCGGTAGATCGGTATGTATTCTGGGCTATGGCCGGGAGGGCAAAGCGACGGTTCGTGCACTGGAAAAGTACGCCGACGGATGCAAGGCGATCACCATTGCGGATAGGAATGCAGAATTAGAAATGCAGAATGAATTTCAAATTTCAAATTTCAAATTTCAAACCGGCGAAGACTATCTGAGCAATCTGGACCGCTTTGACGTAGTTATCAAGTCCCCCGGTATCCCCCCTCACCCCTACATTATTACACTCGGGAGCAAAGTGACGAGTGCCACACAGATTTTTTTGGATACGGTGCATGCAAAAGGATCAAGGGTCATTGGCATTACAGGCACAAAAGGTAAGAGCACAACGGCAAGTCTGATTGCCGCAATTGTGCAAAAAGACGGAAGAGATGCGCACCTTGTGGGCAACATAGGTATTCCGACTCTGGATCATTTGCAATACGCGAAAAAGGGGACACTGTTCGTCATGGAGATGAGTAGTTTTCAGCTCATGGACCTCACGACGAGTCCTCATATAGCCGTAGTGACCAGCTTCTTTCCCGAGCACCTGGACTACCACATCAAATTCGAACGGTATGAGCGGGCAAAAGCTCAAATTCTGCAGCAACAAAATAAGGAAGAGGACTTCGTGTTTTACTCTGCAGAAAACAATGCGCAAGCCATAGCCGCCTACGCCGTTGTAAAAATGGATCATCGCATTCCGTACTCCGCAGAGGACGCACCGGTGGGTACGAAAGACACGCACCTCAAAGGTCACCATAATGTGCTCAACATGGCCGGTGCATGGAAAGTAACGGAACACCTGGGCGTAAAAAAGGAGGTTGCCGTGCGTGCCATAACACACTTTAAGGGACTCCCCCACAGGCAACAGTCCCTCGGCGTGTTACATGGCATCCGATGGATAGATGATGCTATTTCCACCATTCCCCAGTCGGCCATGGCCGCCCTGGCAACCTATGGCGATGCCGTGGAAACCATCATTCTGGGCGGACAGGACCGCGGCAACGACTTTACCGAACTCGGCAAGATACTTGCAGAATCACAACTCAGAAATGTGATCCTGTTCCCGGAAACAGGAACTAAGATAAAGGAAGCCATAGAAAAACGCGTGCACACGTTGGACCTCCACGAAGTGCAGTCCATGAACGAAGCTGTCAAAATTGCCAGAAAGAGACATAGCAAAGACCGGACCGATGCCATCTGCCTGCTTTCACCTGCGGCACCGAGTTACAACATGTTTAAAAATTACGAGGAGAAAGGAGAGGCGTTTGCAGAAGCTATAAAGCACGCTGTCTGAAATACAGATTTACCTCCATCCCCCAGCCCCTTCCTCCAAAGGAGGAAGGGGAGTTCCCCCTCTCCTCTGGAGAGGAGGTTAGGGGGAGAGGTCATCTGTATTTCAGACAGCACTCCCATCCCCTACCATCACTTTTGCCGGACGGAGTACTTTATCGTGCAGGAGATAGCCTTCCTCAAATACTTTCGTAATGACATCCTTTTCTCCGGGGCCCGCCTGCAAGACTTCGTGCAGAGCGGGATCTGCAGGTTTGCCCAAACTTTCCATGCGCCTGAGTCCCACTTCCCCCAGTTCCCGAATGAACGCCTGTTCCATTACCTGCAAACCACTCACCCAGTCGTTCCCTTTGAGTTCTTCCGGAAGATGCGCAAATGCACGCTGGAATGAGTCCACAGTGGGAAGGAGTCGTACAAGCATGCCCTCCACAGCATAGGTGCGAATAGCCTGTGCTTCTTTTTCCATACGACCTTTGGCATTTTGCAGATCTGCCTGTGCACGTGCAGCCAATTCTTTCAGGCGCTCCAACTCGGCCTGCATCTTATCATGCGCCGCAGATGACTGTGCGGCATGCGGGTGATCTTTCTTCTTGGGTGGGTGCATACGTACATACTACTCAAAGTCAGCGGGGCAGAAAACAGGAATACATTTTATTAGCTGCACTAGCTTACGAGCAGGACTAGCTAGACTAGCTTTGTTAGCGTATGAATTTTTGTAGTTTTTTTATCAAACGTACAAAGAGCGTAAGGAAAAATGTACGAATGAAGCTAACCCGCTAGCAACGCTAATCCCGCTAGCAACGCTAATCCCGCTAGGGAAGCTAGGGAATTCCCTCTCCCTGGCATCCCGCGCAGAGAATCTCTATACTACGCACAATGTCCATTCTTCTTACAATTTTTCTGTTCGGTGTCGGTGTCTTCCTTCTTATAAAAGGAGCCGACTGGCTGGTGGAAGGAGCGTCTTCCATGGCAAAGGAGTTAAACGTTTCCGATCTGGTCATTGGTCTCACCATTGTGGCCTTTGGAACATCCGCACCGGAACTCATCGTCAACATACTCGCAAGCGTAAAAGGAAGCAGCGATATAGCCATTGGGAACATTTTGGGAAGCAACATTTCCAATACGTTCCTTATTCTCGGTATTACAGCACTCATTACACCTCTCGCCATTCAGCGCAGTACGGTCATAAAGGAAATTCCGTTCAGTCTCCTGGCAGCCGGCATGCTCTACATTATGGCAAACGATGCACTCATAGACGGATACGCTTTCTCGGAACTCAGTAAGGGAGACGGAATCGTCTTTTTGGGATTCTTCGCCATCTTCCTCTACTACACCTTTGGCATCCGTAAGTCCGATGTCCTGCTCAACGAGCCCCGCACCAAAGCCGACATGCCACTCCGAAAAGCCCTGTGGCTGGTGCTTGTGGGACTGATGGGCCTCAGTCTGGGTGGAAAACTCTGTGTAGATACGGCACAGGAGATTGCACTCTCTTTGGGTGTAAGCGAAGCATTAGTTGGTCTTACGGCCGTAGCCATAGGAACATCTCTGCCCGAACTCACGGCTTCACTCGTTGCTGCACTCAAGAAGAAACCGGATATCTCCGTGGGAAACATTGTAGGCAGCAACATCTTCAATATCTTCTGGATTTTGGGAATCAGTGCCATCATCAAGCCACTGCCCTTCCGGCCGGACCTGAATGTGGATCTTCTGACGGTTCTGCTCTCCGCCACCCTGCTCTTCTTCATTGTGCACAACGGCTCTGTGCACCACAGGCTCTTTTTATGGTGGAGGCAGAAGAAAGATTACGTTCTCCACCGCTGGGAAGGAGGCGTACTGCTGAGTTGCTACGTTCTGTACATTGCCTTTGTGGCCTGGAGAGGCTGAAGTCAATTCTCGTACACATCTTTCCTATGGCCGACAGCCAAAATAAGAAGTACAAGAAACTGGCCGTTTTCTTTCTTTGTCACAATAACCCGATAGTCCCCTATGCGAAACGAGTATCGTCCTACCATGCCCTCCAGCTTCTTAGCATGCAGTAGAGGGTTTTGAAGCTTTTGTATCTCTGCTAATTTTTTGAGAATACGCGATTGAACGTTTTTCTGGAGCTTTCCAAACAGCCGATCAGCATGCCGGGAAAACACGAAGAGGTATCTCTTCATACATCATGACGTTTATGCATGTCCTCAAGGGAATACCCTCCATTCTTTTCCCAATCACCTTCTGCCTCTTCCAATTCCTTTAAAAACTCTTCACGTGTTTGCAGAGGAGAAAGTGTGATCGTTCCTGCATTGAACCTATAGACAAAATACCGTGTTCCTACTGTATCCCGATCCTCTTTCGGAACAGTAAATTGGCCACGGTCATTGAGGGAAACAATTTGATCCTTCATAGAAATAATGCTGAAATACTGAAATTCAGTAATATTGTATATCGTATTTCCAGAAAAATCAAGCACCCCGACAAGCACCTACTATAAATCCTCCGGAGGCACCACACACGGAATAGATGCATCTGCCACA
>Ga0210057_1004483_pt1 | contig 18502 bp, 21 predicted proteins | sample CryGeyCG2114_010_2_FD_183968 | JGI IMG/M metagenome (GOLD analysis project Ga0210057, IMG submission 183968) | Groundwater microbial communities from aquifer - Crystal Geyser CG10_big_fil_rev_8/21/14_0.10 (SPAdes) (version 2) | ecosystem: Environmental > Aquatic > Deep subsurface > Groundwater ...
CCGCCGCTTCGTTCAGAATAACCAGATCTTTTGCGGCACTTACCCGTTCAAGTTCGCTATAGAGCGCCTGCAGGTACGGAACCACCACACCGGACACATGCGCAGGATCTCTGCAGAAATCTGCTTGCGGCTGCAGACCGGAAATGTAGATGGCTCTGCCCCGTTTCCCCGTATTCACCGGCAATTTCGCCAGAAATTCCAGAACATCGGCACAATGTGTATACACCGTGGTACCCTCAACCGTACGCACGGGATGCTCGAGGCGTTCCCCGAGCACGCCCGCATCGTGGTCTACCTGAAGCAGGGTACGTACACCCAACTTCTGTGCCACTTCCATCACGGTCTTGCCCGATGCGTCTGCCAAACCGCAGGGAATATCCACCCACACTCCTCCCTCCAGGCGAGATGCCAGAAATGCGCCGAGTTCCGTGAGCTCCCCCTCCTGTATGCAAGCCGTGTGCAGCCACTGCGACCACGACACATTCGGCTCGCTGTAAAACTGCATGTGTGCAATGAGTGTGTCATAGTCACGTGCGGAGTGCCGTGCGGGTTTCTGCATAGGTGATATACGGTGTAGATTTTGCGTTAGAGAAAAAACATCAAGTAGGCCGATCAGCACATGCTGCTTTATTGGCACATCCGCAACCACCACCTTGTTTCCTGCCAACTTCCTTCGCACTATCCTCCTGTTTGGCATGACAGGAGCAGGGTTTTCCGTCTGCCCCACATTCATGCAGAGACTCAGTTGTACCTTCTGATGGCGCTTTATGTGCCATATTCTGCATCATTTTCATGTGGTCCTCCGGTGTCTGATGTCGTAATTCTTCAACAGAGACACCCATCATCTCTGCCATTTTTATTTCACCCGGAGTAGCAGAAGAGAGCGTATCTGTCGTCTGTGAACAGGCAGTAAGAAGTAACGGAAGAAGAAGGATAGAAAAAATTTTCATAGGGTATAAAAAATAATTATGTGAAAAGTGTAAGACTACCAATGCCGTTAGGCAAATTGTCTGCTCTTGTTTGAAGTGATGTTCGTTCCAAACTTAGGCGGCAATCCCTTCATCGGCAAGTGCCTCCTGCGACACCTGCCTCTTGAGTACCTTTTCATCGGGGATGAGTTTTTTGAGTTTCCAGCTCCCGCGCGCAAGCCACAGTACCGCAATGGTGGCAGAAATGATGTTAGAAACCGCAAAAGACCACCACAAGCCCTCCTCTCCCAAACTCGTGTGGTACGCCAACATATATGCCAGAGGAAACTGAATACACCACTGTGCCACCACCGCTATGACCATGGAAGCCTTGGTATCCCCTGCTCCACGCAACGTGCCTATAGTCACCTGCTGCACGCCTATAAACCCGAATGTCAGAGCCATAATCCGCACAAACGCCGCACTCTGCTCTATGGCCGCACCACCTTGTGGAATAAAGATGCGCGTAAGCGGAAGCGCAAACGGAAAGAGGAGCGCTCCTATAGCTGTAAGGACCGTAAATGCGAGGATGGTTCCTATCAGGTTTGTACGTGCGGCCCGCTCCACCTTGCCCGCACCCATGTTCTGCCCCACCAGTGTGGATGTTGCGAGCGAAAGTCCCATGGCAGGAATAATAACGAATGTGAGTACGCGAATGCCCGTACCGTACGCCGCAATGGTGATGGTCCCGAACGTCGCCACCAGTATGGTCATCACCACCATACCCAGTGCTCGCGTGGACTGCTCTATGGAAGCCGGCAAACCGAGCAGAAACGCCCTGCGCATAAAGACCCAGTCCGGCTTAAAGTGCACACGCTTCAGTGCAAACCCGTTCTTTCCGCGAAACAGAAGAGCAAACCCGATGGCAGTGGCAACCGCCTGTGTCACCAGCGTGGCCATGGCTGCACCCGACACTCCCATAGCCGGAACCATGCCGTAGCCAAATATAAAGAGCGGATCGAGGAATAAGTTGAGTATGACGGTAAGGAGCACTATGTACATGGGGCCTTTTACAATCCCCACACCTCGCATAAGCGACTGGTACACAAAGTACGCAAACACAAATACAAAACCAAGAAACGTAATTTGTGCAAAACGCACGGCATCCGGCAGTACGTCGGGCGCTGCACCCATCACCCGCATAATAGGCTCACTCAGTACGTACCCCACACCGGAAAGCAACACGGAAACCGCCATCACCATGAGGAGTGTTTGGGCAGCGGTATGGTTCATCATCTCGTCATCCCCCTTTCCCTTGTACAGTGCAATGAGGATGCTGCCCGCCAACGCAAGGCCGCCCCCAAGGGCTATGAGCAAAAAGTTCACGGGAAAACTGAGGGAAACGGCAGCCACGGCCTGCGCACTCAGGCGCCCCACCCAGAATGTATCGGTTATCTGGTATGCCGTCTGCAGCACATTCGCCATTATGATAGGCAGTGAGAGCCGTACCATAGCGCCGATAATGGAGCCTTCCGTATAGGATGATTGCTGTTGCATACTGCGCTTTGTAAGCCTCCCTTAAAAGAGAAGGAAGCGGCAGTATAGCGCAGAAAGACCGCAAAGAAACACTCTCATGCTCTGTGAATACAAAACAAAAAGAAATCAAGTCTGAGTATCTTTACAGAGAGTCAAAGTGAGAATAGGGTACTGGTACCCAGTACTACTACCCATTTCTGTTATGCTTACCGATCAGAAAACAAAAGCACTTGCTGCTCTCAAAAGACTCGACGGCCTCAGTAAGAAAGTCCGCCAAATGCTGGAAGACGGTGAGTACTGTCCGGAAATACTGCGTAATATTCTCGCTATGAAAGGGCACCTGGATCACGTGCAGGCACAGGTGCTGGAAAGTCATCTGCATACGTGCGCCCCTAAGAAGCTGGCTTCTAAAAAAGACCATAACGCTTTTGTTGCGGAACTATTAAAAGTCATTGGTCTCTCTACCCGCTAATTTATTTCCATCTCTTTTACCCGTATGCGCTCCCCATTACTCATTCCGCGAGCCCGGTGGAAAGCTGTAGCTTTTCCACTCTTTCTGGCAGCTTCATTCACAATCCTCTCAGGCTGCAATGACAATGAAGCCTCCCAGGCAGCATCCATGCGCAACATAAAAAGCAACGGCTACATTACTGTCACACAGAACAACATAAATGTGGGGACCATAGAGATGAGCAAAGGCACCATCGATATCCCCTTTTTGTTCCGTAACGACGGCAACGAGCCACTGGCACTGCTGGAAGGCGAAACGAGCTGTATGTGCACAACGGCTTCTATAAAAAGTAAGGCAGGTAGGTCACAACGAATGACCATGCGTGGTCATGGTGTTATTGCGCGCATGTATCACGTACTTGATCCCGGTGAGGAGGCAACTCTCATTGCAACATTTGATCCCAATGCACACGGACCGAGTGGCACAGGCCAAATCTCCCGTGATGTTATTGTGCAAACAAACTCTTCCCGCACGCCCTCTATGCAATTCCGCTTTATGGGCAATGTTGTTCCGTAAATATTCTTGCTATGAGATCTCTTCTTTTTTCCTTTGCCCTTCTCTCCATACTCGCACTGAGTGCCTGTTCAGGTGCCACGCCCTCAACACAGACAGATGCACCGGAAAACATGCCAATGCCAGAATCAATGTCTGCCATTGCACTCAAGGAGACTTCGCACGATTTCGGTCTTATTCAACAATCGGGTGGAAAAGTATCGTATGACTTTGCCTTTACCTATAGCGGAAAAACGCCCATTACCATTACAGGTACACCCACCAGTTGCGCATGCACAGAAGCACACACCGACAAAAAAACACTCTTACCGGGTGAAAGCGGTGTACTCACCGTCATTTTTAATCCAAACCTCCATGCAGAGCCTAAAGATCGTTTCTATAAAACAGCAATCATTCTGAGCGATCCGCCGCTCCCCGAACAACCGGAAGTGAGAATATGGGCAGAAATTGACCTCGATCTTGGTCCCAAGGCATTTGAACTGCAGGAGGATCACAGCCATACCGGCAATGAGCCGAAAGACCATTCGCATTAATTTTTACACCGTTTTCCTATGGAACCCACAACACCGTACAGCTTCGAATGCACACTTCCGCTTCCCATAATGCAGGCACGAAAGAAAGTCGTGGAAGCATTACAAACCGAGAAATTCGGAGTGATATCCGAGATAAATATTGCGGAAAAACTCAAAGAGAAACTCGGCATGGAACATAGTCCGCACATCATTCTCGGGGCATGCAATCCGCAGCTTGCGCACGAAGCACTGACTGATAATCCGGATGTTGCCTTGGTATTGCCATGCAATGTTGTTCTCCGGGAAGTAGATGGGCAAACACTGGTATCAGCTATGCGTCCGTCAGTAGCTCTCCAACCATTTAAAGGTCTGAAGGTTCAGGAATCTTCCTGCAAAGCTGAGGAAGCTCTTTCCCGTGTGTTTGATGCTCTTGCTTCTGAAAGAAGCTGCCACTGAATTTTTTTTCTTCTATCACTATGTCCAAATCACCTGTCACCATCATTGTGCTCATCATCGGCATTATCACTCTGGGATTCGCATTCCAGTGGCCAGCCATTACCCAAGGCTGGCCGTTCCTTCTCTTCCTTCTTTGTCCGCTCATGCACCTCTTTATGGGGCATGATCACGGTGGAGGAGGGCATAAGGAGCATCAACAGCACCCCTCCGAAAAGGACAAGAAAGACGGAGGTAGCTGCCATTAATTCATTTCCCCTCTCTATCATGTCTCACTATTCACTCCGGCAGTGGTCAAAGGCATTCGCCTTACTCTTCGGTATCTTCTTCATCATTTGTCTCCTGTGGAGCTATCTGATTGCTGATCCGATGCTCCAGAAGTTGCACATGGATATCCTCCGGTTTTCACTACCTGGGTTTTCCGGGATGGATGCCACAAGTGTTGTTATTGGCCTTGTTGAAAGCATTGCCTTTGGTTTGATTCTCGGTTTGGCAATAGCCTCGAGTCTGAATATTTTTGCTAAACGTTAAATGGATTTTCTGGTATCACCATGGTTTGGCACTGTCAGTCTTCTCTCAATTCTTACCATGATTGTTCTGTTGTGGGGAGCACTACGAGCATGCCATAGACACAACACCTCAGCTATAGCCTGTCTGTATAACGAACGTGCGTGCTTTCCCTCTGTTGGCACGCTCATAGTAGCTATAGTCTATGTTCTTCTGACAATTTTCTATGTCTTTGCTCCGCCTATTTTTCATCATCTATTGTTATGAATACACAGCATGCAATAGAAGGCGAAGAGGTTGTACTTTTCATTAATGAGCATTGGGTGAAGTACATACCACCGATGTTGCTGGCAATGCTTTCCTGGATTCTGTACGTACTGTGCCTGACTCTGAGTCTTGCAATAAACACTGTGAGTCATGGACTATCCGTATTCGTCATTGTATTGGGCCATTTCCTACTCCTTGCCCTGCACCATACTGCTTTCTATCGTTTCTTTAATGCCAGCACGTGGCAAACCCTTATTACCAATCGCCGAATTCTGGAAATTCACCAGCAGCTGTGGATCTCTAATAAGGTTTCCGATACACCACTCTGGCGTGTTCGGACCGTAGAAGTTAAACAGCAGGGAATAATGCAACAGCTTCTTGGTTATGGGATTCTCGTTCTTAATCGTGGAGAGATTCCAACTATTCATCGTGTCCCCCATCCGCATATGGCACATGCCCGACTCATTCCGTATATTCAAGGCATGCAGCCGGCTCTGGAAAAAAAGGTTTTCAATCCCCGTTCACATCTTCCATTACCTTCTGCACTTTCTTCTCCCTACTCCACTCACGTATGACACAATTGCAAAAAATAATCACATTGACCGTCCACGGCATGGGCTCGGATCACTGTGCGGGAGTCATAAAGAAAGTTATTGAATCGTTCGATAGCGTTCAAAAAGCAAAGACAAGCTTTGCCAACCAAGAGGCTGTCATTTACTTCAGGGAAGATAGTGCGGAACTTGATGCCATTCTCCGGGCAATTAAAGATGCCGGATACGATCCTCAGTTGCCATCGCACAAAGCAGGAATCGAAACGGGGCTCATCAGGCTGCATGTGGAAGGTATGGGCTCGGATCACTGTGCGGGAGTGGTGAAAAAAGTGATTGCATCGTTTGATTCCGTTGAACATGTTGAAACAAGCTTTGCCAACAAAGAAGCTCGCATCGTTTTTAAGCATGGTGATTCTTCGGCACTGGATGCCATAGTGCAGGGAATCAAAGATGCCGGATACGATCCATCGGTTCTTACGGAAGACACCCAACCGGATGACCGGGAAGCACAAGAAAAACAATCACTGCAACTGCTAAAGAACAAAGTAATCGGAGGTGCCATTCTCTCCGCTGCCGTTCTTTTGCTGGTGCACTGGAACAAATTTGGAGGTACACAAATGGATCGCAGCACATCGTTTATCCTGCAGTTTCTCCTTACTCTTCCTGTTCTTTTTTGGACCGGGGGGCGCATCTACAAAGGGGCATGGTCCAAAGCACTGCGCAAGACCGTGGATATGGATACCCTCATTGCACTCGGAACCGGATCGGCAATGCTCTATTCGTTGGTCGCCACGTTTATGCCCAACATCTTATCCGTCAGTGGCATAGAAGCTGACGTCTACTACGACACGGCTGCTATTATTATCACCCTCATTCTCCTCGGAAAATATCTGGAAGATCGGGCAAGAAAAGGCACATCGGAAGCCATTCGCAAGCTCCTCGGACTCCAGGCAAAAACTGCCCGTGTCCTGCGTGACGGGCAGGAGACAGATATTCCCATTTCCGATGTACACGTCGGTGACATCTTACTCGTGCGTCCCGGTGAAAAGATCCCCACAGATGGAGAAGTAACGGAAGGATCATCATCTGTGAATGAATCCATGGTGACCGGAGAAAGTATGCCGGTATCCAAACATGTCGGAGACAGCGTTATAGGTTCAACCATCAACGAAACAGGCAGTTTTCAGATCAGAGCAACAAACGTGGGATCAGATACCTTCCTTGCGCATATTATAGACACCGTTAAAAAGGCGCAGGCCAGCAAGGCACCCATTCAGCGTCTGGCAGATCGGGTCTCTGCTATTTTTGTTCCTGTCGTCATTGGCATTGCCTGTATTGCCTTCGGTGCCTGGTTGTATTTTGGCGGCGGTGCCTCCGCATTTACCGCCGCACTCATTGCAGCGGTTTCTGTGCTCATTATTGCATGCCCCTGTGCGCTTGGCATTGCCACTCCGACCGCAATTATGGTGGGAACAGGCAAGGGTGCAGAAAATGGAATCCTCATAAAAGATGCTGCTGCCCTGGAGAACGCTCATACAGTCACTGCGGTCGTATTCGATAAAACAGGCACACTCACGGAAGGAAAACCCCGTGTAACGGACGTGGTGATGGGCGAAGGCTTCTCGGCAGAAGAGGTTCTGCCTTTTGTCTTATCCGTAGAGAAACAATCGGAACACCCGCTCGCACAAGCTATTGTGCAGGATCTTCGCACAAAAAAGACATCCGAATACGATGCCAAAGACTTTCTTGCTCACCGAGGAAAGGGTGTGGCGGCTTCTGTGGATGGAACGCCGGTTCTTGTGGGCACGCAGCGATTCCTTTCGGAACAGGGCATCATACGGTGTGCCAAACTGGATGCACAATCGAAGACATTGGAACAGTCAGGGAAGACCGTCGTCTTCGTGGCAACGAACGGAAAGCCGAGTGCCATCATTGCCATTGCAGATATCCTGAAAGAAAATGCCGTCCAGACAGTACAAAAACTCAAGCGCCTTGGTATTGAACCTGTAATGCTTACGGGAGATAACGAAGGAACAGCAAAAGCTATTGCCGCACAAGTGGGCATTGATCGTGTGTTCGCCCGTGTCCTCCCCGAAGAAAAAGCTGAAAAGATAAAAGTATTGCAGGCAGAAGGGAAAATTGTCGCCATGGCAGGCGACGGTATCAATGATGCTCCCGCCCTCGTTCAAGCCGATGTTGGCATAGCAATGGGATCAGGAACAGATATAGCCATGGAGTCTGCGGGCATGACTCTGCTCAAAGGAGACATCAGCAAAATTCTGCAGGCACTTACACTTTCCCGCTCCACAATGCGCACCATTAAACAGAACCTCTTTTGGGCGTTTGCCTACAACGTACTGGGCATTCCTCTTGCCGCCGGAGTGCTGTATCCATTCACAGGACTGTTGCTTTCACCGGTCATTGCGTCCGCTGCCATGAGTTTTTCCTCATTGTCTGTGGTGCTCAATTCGTTACGCCTGAAAAAAGTACGGCTCTAGTGAAGCTCCGCCAGCTTACGCAGAGCGAATTTTGAACGAATGACACGAAAGCGCCATGGTGGTTTCGTGGAAGATCATCTGGCGCATCTCGCGGACAACGTGGAGCGTCAGGGTTTCGGGGGACACAATGATTCGCAAAATCAACGCATCCTCACGGCGACCCCAAAAATTCCTATTCTTCAGGAAGCATTTGTATGCTATACTTGTCACGCATACATACATAGATTTTACATCTTACTAAAACACATATGTCACCATTTCGCCTACTTCCTTTCGCATGGAAGAGTGGTCACAAGAAGATCGCAACCGGTGTTATTTCCCTCTCGGCAGGTGTTGCCGCCATCGGCGCAATCATCGTAGGCAACGGGTTATCTCCTAGGTACGATGCCCTTATCGGCCAAACCAGCAGCGAACAGCGTTGCTTCTTCAACGCAACATGGTATAGCGAGTCGCAAGGCAAAGATTGGGGGGGAACCTTGGACTGTACGTCAAGTGGAACGGACTGTCGTGAAGGCTCGGATGGCACCGGTCCGTTGGTTTTGAATGTTACATTGGAAAGCGCAGGGGAACGGTGCTGGCCGGAAGTCAGCTCTTCCAGCGGCGGCGGGAACGATGGCGACTACAACGATGAAAACTACGGTTCCATGGATGATTGGTGTAATGCCTGGAAAAGCCCTGATGCAGGTGCCTGTGCAGCATTGTGTACAAAATACAATATGGATGGCGACGCAAGCTGTATCAGCGGATGCAAGAACATGAATGATGATATGTGCGACGGGAGCTACGAGTACGACAGCGGCGGATCCACAGGTGGGTCCACGGGAGGATCAACCGGCGGTTCCACCGATGGTGGATACACAAATGATTCGACAGGGGGAACAACGGGAGGAGGCACAGGGCCATCCGCTTTCCATATGTGTATGGATGGCTGCGGACTTCCCAGGGAAGCCACCAGTGAACAGAAGACAGCGAATTCCTGCTACGCGTCGTACTGCAGATCCATGGACCCGAGTCCTCCGGCGGCAGAAGCCACACAGTCGTCCGCCGTCGGCAATACGAGCTCCCAGAGCAGCACAGGAGGCGGCTACAATGCAAGTTCCATGAAGAATTGTTTCTATCCCCATGCAACCATCAACGGAACCGCTCCGGGGTACACCGTGTGGTGCGAGGGCGATTACGTCAATTGTCATAAAGGAGATCCTTCGGGGGTGTCGATTTCTACGAGCGGTCTCTCCCTCGGCGCACCGTCGCAATGTGATAGCGGATGGGAGCCTGATAGCGACGGATACAATGGCGACTACAACGATGAAAACCACGGTTCCATGGATGATTGGTGTAATGCCTGGAAAAGCCCTGATGCAGGTGCCTGTGCAGCATTGTGTACAAAATACAATATGGATGGCGACGCAAGCTGTATCAGCGGATGCAAGAACATGACGAGTTCCATGTGCGATGGCAGCTATCAGGGCGGAAACTATGGAGGCGAGTACAATAATGGAAACAATTACAATGGCAGCCAATACAATGGAAACAATTACAATGGCAGCCAATACAATGGAACCCAATATAATGGAGACTACGGCAACAGCGGCCCCGTACGCTGCGTCTATCCCAATGGAGTGACCTTATTCTGCCGGAGTCCTCATATCGATTGCAGCAAGTCACAAGGCGGACCGATCCTCACGAGCAAACAAGTGGGTGCCAACGGTGCTACGGCTCAGTGCGACCCAATTTCTGGCGGCTACAATAGCGGCACGTACGACGGGAATAGTGGAGATTGGGGTACATGCTTCGCCAACTGCAGCAAAGGTATCACTGGCGGCGATCCTCGCTATGAACAGTGCAGACAGAAATGCGACGGTGGCAGCGGTTACTACGGAGCAACAAATGGTAATACTGCGGAGCAGTGGCAGCAGCCATCGCAGGACTGGCAGCGAGACGTTAATCCCGGGATGCCGCAGGAAGGTGACAATATGGGCCAACAGGACGAAAGAGGCTACTACGGGCCGGGACCTGAGGAAATGTGCGACCGGCTGGAGGTGGAAGCGCAACACGCGCCATCAGCTGCACAAGTGCAGCTGAAAAAGCTCGTGCAGGAGTGCATTGATACCGTCAAGAAACTGATGACCGGCGAGCGACCATCCGAACAGGAGATGCGTAAGACTGGAGAATCTTTTCGATGGAAATTTGAGGACATCATGCGCAGTTCCTGGCAAAGCAACGCATGCGGTGATGCAGAGCGGGGAATGAGCGAAGCACGCAACGCCATCAGCAAGGAAGCGCCGATGATGATCAAGAAAATTCGATCGCAGAACCCAGGTGCCGCAACGTTCTTGGAGGGCCTGCTCCAGAAGGCACGAACGATCCTCGCAAGCACTGAAAAGGCTCTACAGAGCGACGATTGCGATAAAGCGCTGAAAGAGATGGACAGGATGGACAAGGAAGTGCGCATACCGTTTGAGCAGGAGATGGCAAAAATCGGCATCAATATCATGGAGCACGAAGATGAATTCTCCCTTGTTAATTACGATACCCAGTATGCAGAAATCTACGAGAGGGGGGGCGAAGGTCAGGGAGAGAACTACGAAAACTTTGCGCGCGCAATGAAAGAGAAAGGCTACGGACTCGGTGAGCTCAACATGATCAAGACCATCGATCCCAAGCTCATGGGTATCGCTGCGAAGAACGAGGGTGCCGACGTCATCAAGGCGGCGACATCCGCGTCCATCGATCGCGTGAACATCGAGGAACTCTTGGCAGCCAAGGATACGATCATCGCCAGTTTGCAAAAGCAGGTGGCGACGCTGGAGGCCGGCATGGTCTCCGTCGTGTCGACCGTTGCCAAGTACACGCCGCACCCCTCGGTGGCCGGAAAGCTCTCCAAGCTTGTAGAGAGGTCGTCGGAGCTTTCTCCCGAAGAGTTCCAGAAAGAATTTGATGCAATCGACTTCGAAACCCGCTCTGCCGCCGTCGAGGACGGCTGGACGCACTTTACGGATGCGTATCACTTCGATCCCACGCAACAGTGGTACGCAGGGCCCGTGAACGAGATGGCAGACGAGGGGATTTTCACCGGCGTTGATCCGGAGCGCCATGTCTTCGGTGCGGGACAGACGGCCAATGGTGCGGAACTCGTGATGGTCCTCGCGCGCGCCGTAGGCCTGGATGAACGTGCCACACCCGAGTCTTCCTATGGAAACAGCATGCCGGAATGGTCGAAGGCCGCCGGCGGAACGCTGGATCCGCTGTTATCCGGTACGTTGGATGCGTACCTCTCGGGAGAGCCCGGTCGCGGAGTCACACGTCAGGAAATCGCGCTCATGATTGCCGATCTCTTCAGCGACGATCTGCCGGATGCGGATGCCAGCGTCTTTGCCGATTTCCTCGATGTCCAGGAGATCCCCGGTGACATTCAGGAGAAAATTGCTCCTGTCGTCTCGGCCGGCATCATCACGGGGCAAGAGCGCGAAGACGGAAGGGTCTTCGATCCGAGTGGCACGGTGACGCGCGAGCAGCTTGCGACGATCCTCTCACGACTTCTCCCGGTGATCGACGATGAAGAAGAGAGCACCAGAGTGAGCCCACGTCATGCAGCAACGGCTTCACCATCAATGAAAACGGATATGGAAGAATTGGCAGTCGAAGAAAAGAAACCGTCAGCCCCTGCAGAGCCGCCATTCGATTTGAAGGCCATAACCAAAGGGGAAACGACGATTCTCCATTCGCTGATCCTGAAAGAACAGAGTGATATTCAGGCAGCAATGAAGAATGCTTCCCCGGAAGACAGGCTGAACAAATGGGTTCCGAGGTTGAATGCTGTGAAGAAAGCGATCAATGCCTGGGAGAAACAAAATTTTGAACTCCTGTATAAACCATACAAGAGCATTCCGGGCTACAAGATCAATGTCGAGGGAAAGTTGCTGTCCGATGTCGTCGATATCATTTATGAAATCCTCCGCAATCCGACTGCAAACGAACTGTAAACATTCTGCGCATAGCAGGAAGAGAACGCTCTCATGGGCGTTCTTTTTTAATTGGCTCCCTCAACAGATTTCAGCTCGAACCCTTTTGGATGCCTGTATGGAGATCGAATGTACTATTATCTATGTCGGAGAGTTCCCGTGCTGGAAGGATGAGGTACGCAAGATTCGTCGCCACGAGCGAAGGAAAACAGCAGTGTGATTGCCATAGCCCAACAGGAGAATAACCATACTGTAAAGAGAAGAAGTGTGGATAGGATTTTGTGGGGAGAGTGTTTGCTGAGTTCCACGAGCTATTGTACTTTACTTCACATGAGCGAAGCATCCCGCCAGCTATCGGATGAAGAAAGGGCTGAATTGAAACAGCAACTAACATCAAAATCTGCAAGTCTGCGGGCTGAAACAGTGGGATTCAAGGTTAGAGGGCAGGAAATGGCAGATGGTGCTGTGGTGGCTCAAACACCAACATCTCTTACGGATGCAGAATTGAGTGTGTGTGGCGTGAAAGGTTTTATGATAGATGAAGTACGAAAGTTTCATCGTGAGGACGGTTCTAGCAAAGAGGTAGATTGTGCCTCTGTTGCAGCATTGGATATTATTGATTCTCCCGTACATGTACATGGAGTCACGCAGGAGATGTACGAGATTTTGGAGGGTGAGGGGAAGATGGTGCTCGGAAAGGAAGTTGCGGATGTAAAGAAGGGAAGTGTTGTGGTGCTTCCACCCGGAATAGAGCATGGGCTTGCATCAAATGACCCCAATACACCAGTTAAGGTCTTACTTTCATTCACGCCGGGAATAGCACCGAAGACCGAACCTGAGTTCAGAGATGAAGCCATCGTTTACGAAAGAACATCTGAGCGTATCCAGCAGTTGCTTGGCAGCGTTCGACAATCCATCTCTGATATAGATGACAGTTTGGTAAACACATAAAGCTAGATCACGCCTAACGTCCTGAAAATGTGTTCTGTGGTATTTCTGTGTTCTACTCCATAGGGATACAGTCCTTTTATGGTATTCGTGAAGTAGCCACCAAGAGATTGCCACAGAATCGAGTCAATGTTTTCTAGTCTGTTCTTCAAGGTCTGAGGTTCCGACGTGGTGAGGACAAAAAGTTTGAGTCCGTGATCTCTAGCAGCCTCAATGAGAACATCATTGATATGCGAGTCTCCAAAACTGTATCCAATAACCATGAGGTGACAATCGCCGTGATACAGAACTTCCTTAAAAATAGTGTGGTAGTAAAGGTTCAACACTGGCTCCCGAGTTCAAATACTCTCATAAAGCTTCTGGCGGATGCGGGGTATTGGAAGGGGATGGCGACGAAGCTAAGAATTATTGAGAAGATGCTGAAAACGCAGAACGATAGTTTACTCCACGTTTTTTGCAACTCTTCTGTGCCTCCTTTGTGAAAGCAATCATTCCTGTGAGTGCATTTAACTTACTTTCCACTGACGCATATTTCATGCGACGTAATTGTTCTTTTTCATAGCCTGATGTTCGAAGGCTTTTATTCTTCATAATCCCTTCAATTCTAAGAGAGCAACGACGTCCTGTACATCTTTTTCCCGATCGGAATTCTTCTTCATAGCTATTAAGTCATCAATGGAAACGACAGGGACATCTATGTTCCACACTTCTGCATGCATGGTATGCTCCGAAAACTTTCTGAAATCGATCGATTCCGCAACGAGCACGTCAACATTGAACTGAGGGTATTTGTCATGAATAAATGAATACGCAGTAAGACCTTTTTCTTCTATGAATGCGCGAGCCTTTTTTTCATCGGAAAGTTCCTGAATAGCAATAGGAAGCCTTTGTTGATATCCCATGTTCTCCATGATTGTTGCCATCTTGTCCAGATTTTCCCGGTCAAGAGTGAGCAAAATATCAAGATCATTGGTAAATCGCGGATACCCGTGCAAGTTCACTGCAACACCCCCAACAATCAGATACCGGAGATGATTTTTTGTAAATGCACGGAAAAGAGATTCGTAGCTTTCCATAGGTACATACACGATACGCTATTACCCCCTTTCGCAGAAGTTCGTTTTTGTCCAATTTGGCTCTCCAAAACCGACACTATTAAAAACGTATGCGAGGACGAGAGTTACTGTAGCACGTTAGACCAGCTTGTGCGGTTAGTGTGCGGTACGTTGGCGTTTGCGTAACTACAGCAAGTATTTTTCAGCCGCATTAGCATCAATCTGGTCAATTCCTTTAATGAGAAATATTCTCAAGAAACCACTCTTTTAGCTAGTCTAAAGATATTACTAGATTAAGGTGTAATGCTTTTGCAATCTTCTCTAAGAAAGTGATAGTAGGATTGTAGTTGCCTGATTCCAGTCTAGATATAGCCGACTGTTTGGTGCCGACTTTTTTGGCAAGTTCAGATTGAGTAAGTCCATTTTTGAGGCGATATTCAAGCACTGCTCTGGCAATGGCATATTCTGTCTCAAGACCGTCATATTCCTGACGAACTGTCTTGTTTTTAAGCAACTGCTTTTTGAAACTGGAGTAAGATTTCATGTAACTAATATAACGTATATGTAATAATTAATCAAGAGAATGTAATCGTTTTTTAGCTAGTTTTACTGCTCTGATGGGCAACTTTTGAGATTTCTTTATACAAGCAGTCAGCAGAATTATGGCATTATTATGGAAACAATACATAATCCTCACCTCCTTTTTCCCTCTGATTCTTAATTCGAATAGATTTGTATCAATGTTCTTACTGTGAGGCATTCCTAGCTTGTATCCAAATTCTTCTAGTAAATCTAAAGTACGTAACACTTTAGCGATTGTTACAGCATCTAATGCAGCAATAAAATTTTCGGTACTTTCATCAAAGAAATTGATATCCATACCAAGACCCTACACGAAACGTATTAGGATTTGAATTTGAGGGCTAATTTTAATAAAAAAAGTTTGGCTCCCGGGGTCGGATTCGAACCGACGGCCAATGCGTTAACAGCGCATCGCTCTACCACTGAGCTACCCGGGAACATGATGGAGAAAGTACATTTTCTTTGGATAGACTACCACTTCTCGCCGGCCGTAGCCGCGAAGCGCGAACGAAGGTGGGCCTGTCCGCCGTAGTACGCCGAAGGCGGACGAAGGTGGGCCTGTCCGCCGTAGTACGCCGAAGGCGGACGAAGGTGGAAGCTACCCGGGAACAGGGAATATGAACCTTCGGCAGTATAGTAAAAGCGTCCTCGAATGGAAACGAATACTCCATTACTTCTCTAGCACTCTTGCGAACATACATCTGCTGCACATAATCTCAGTACTCTATTACAAAGAGCTGGATGGTTTACTTTACATTCCAATAGTATTCGTATACATTCCACCGCTACATTATTCCTCTAAAAAATGAGTAAACCTAATCCTACTGTCGTAGAAACCACTTTATCTGCAGAAGATGTAACATCTATTGTGCTTGCTGTATTGAAGTCACCGAGTGCAATAAACGCGATAGGAAAAGAATCTGCTGAAGGAATGAATAATCTTTTACGTCAAATTGGTGAGGAGAGCACTGCTATAAATACAAAACCACCGTCAGCCCCTCCTTCTGCAAAACTCCTTTCAATTAAGGAGGCATCTGGGCTTACCGGTGTACCTGCTTACACATTACGGTATTGGGAGAAAGAATTTGAGGAATTTCTACAGCCTCCACGAACCGGAGGCGGAATAAGGCGATATGATAGACTCAGTCTTGAAATGATTAAGGAGATCACGCACTTAGTGGATGAGGAGAGGTATAGTCTCGCTGGTGCTCGTGGCGTACTGCAATCTATGAGGAGCCAAAAAGAAACGCTACAGAGTCTTCAGAAAAAGATTGAGGAAAGTGAAGAGATACGCCAAATAGTAGAACAGTTTATTCAATCCATACGGGAACCACTCCTAAAAATGATCGTAGGGAGTGTTTAGTGAAACATTGTAAAGCTCTGCCAGCTTACGCTGGCAGAGCTTTACGAGAAGTTTCGGAAAATCAGTCCATCATCTCCTGTGTGCGTTTGAGCATGTGTTGCATCACCAGCGGGAAGAGTACGGTGGTGACTATGGCCATAAACACAATAGCCGAGTACAGCTGCCGGTCTATAAGCCCTGCTGTAAGGGCTATTTGGGCTATAACGAGCTCCATCACGCCACGGGAGTTCATGCCCCAGCCCACCAAATAGAGTTGGCGCCAGCTTAAGGAAGAAACCGGTTTGGTAAGGAGTGTGCCTCCTATTTTTCCAATCAGTGCCGTAACGAGGACGAGAACGGTAAGGAGAGGTGCGCTCCGGAGGGCTTCGAAACTAAAGTTGAGCCCGATGTTTACAAAGAAGAAGGGGACAATAAGGGAAAAAGCCAAAGCCTGGAGCATGTGGTCCTCTCCGTCTTTTCCCTGGGAAGTGAGAAAGGACCTCTGGAGGAGGATGCCTCCTATAAAGGCACCGAGTATGCTGCCGAGTCCGGCAAGCTCGGAACCGAGTGCAAAGAGGAGCGCGATAACGGACATTATGGTAAGGAGCCCTGTCATATCTTTGGCTTTTTCGAGTCGTTGTACAATGGAAGGCAGGATGCGTGAAAAAAGCAGAATGACGGCAACAAACGCGAGAATTTTCACCGGGAAGAGGTAGAGGTCGTACGTGGAACCTTTATGCGCAAATACAAGGACTGTTGCCAGAAAAAGGATTTCGAACACATCATCTATGATTCCCGCTCCGAGCATGGTGCTCCCCACACGACTCTTTACTTTGCCGAGTTCCAGAAGCAGTGCCACTTTGGTTCCTTCTGCGGTAAGGGAAAGGCAGGCACCGAGTATAATGGCTGTTTGCATACCCATACCCAGATACCGCGCCAAACCAAAGCCAAGGAGAAACGGGAGTATGGCTGCCATGATGGCAATGGAAACAGCGTCCTTCCCTACGGTTTTCATACGGGCGAGGTCGAGATCGAACCCGGTGAGGAAGAGCAGCAGTATCACCCCCAGATACGAAAGTGTTTCTATCATGTCCAAAGATGCGGGTTCCGAAAACTGTGCGCGTAAAAACGGTGCGGAGCACAGCAGACTGATGACCAGTTGCCCTATCACACGCGGGTAGTGGAATTTTCTGGCGAGTTCTCCTCCAAGTACAGCCACGATAAGAGCAACGGTAATACTGTAGAGAGCGGGCATACGCAAGTAGAAAGAGGTATGTGGAGTATAGCATGCTTGGGGTGAAATCAGCGTGTGCCTTGCAAAGCACACTACCAAGTTGCCGCTTGCTGCCTGCTACAAAAGCGGCAACACTGGATGTATGCATATACCCTTCCAGGTACGGAGCTTCCTCCTTCACCTCCGCCTCCCCTACCAGTTCTGCATTCTTTCGGGGGCATATTTGCTCGGGGGCGTACTCTCGCCGCAAATAGATCTGCCTATGTTTCTGTTGCAGTACGTCTCGGTGCACTTCTTTCTGTTTGGCGGAGTCACGGTGTATAACTCCTACTGGGATAAAGACGAAGGGCCCATAGGAGGGCTAAAGAACCCACCCAGGATGGCAAAATGGATGCTCCCGGCGTCGTGGGTGCTACAGGGAATAGGGCTTGTTGTGGGGCTGCCTGTAGGGAGGGGATTCACGGCACTCTACATCGCCAGTATGATTCTTTCGTGGGCCTACAGTAGCCCGGGCATACGGTGGAAGGGGAGACCACTGCTGAGTGTAGTTGCGACGGGATCTGCGATAGCGTTTTCTTCTCTTATGGGATTTTACGCGTACGGAGGAAATGTGCTGACTGTGGGCGTGGTGATGGGTTGCGTGACTGTTTCACTGTTGATCATCAGCCTCTACCCCCTCTCGCAGGTCTACCAGATACCGGAAGACACCAAACGTGGTGACCGGACGTTTGCGGTAACGTACGGGATAGACGGCGTACGGAGGATTTTCCTCTCGCTGTATCTGCTCAGCATTACCGTACTCACGGGCGTCCTCTGGAGTGCCATTGGGGCCCGGAGCCTTATCCTCTTTGCGGGAGCCACAGCACTGAGCGCGTGGATACTGCACGCGCTTGGGCGGATGCAGGGTAATGCGAAGGATTACCACGCAGTCATGAACATCAAATACGTGGGTGGGATTTTTTTGGTTATTTTTTGTGTGGCTGTGCTTATGATCTAGTCACAATCAGGCATGTTCGTCCTTCTTTTTTTTAGGTAATCAAAGATAATCTCCGGTTTTCCTGTTGCCAGGCACTCTGCCGGTGAGAGTGGTGGATTCCCTTCTAAAGAATTGTGATTCACAAAC
>Ga0210057_1004484_pt1 | contig 18502 bp, 16 predicted proteins | sample CryGeyCG2114_010_2_FD_183968 | JGI IMG/M metagenome (GOLD analysis project Ga0210057, IMG submission 183968) | Groundwater microbial communities from aquifer - Crystal Geyser CG10_big_fil_rev_8/21/14_0.10 (SPAdes) (version 2) | ecosystem: Environmental > Aquatic > Deep subsurface > Groundwater ...
AACAACATTATATTTTGGTTTTTTTCGTAGCATATATAATAAGAACACTATATGATGCAAAAAGAATAATTAAAAAAATTACAGTATTTTTACTGGAAAGTTCTGAGTTAACCTAATATCATACATCGTGATATGATTTTTAGATATTAGTTTACGGGTTTTTAAAATGCTGCATCTTAATTTTTTATCAATTAGTTCGCTTTCTCATAGGATTTCTATTCTTTCTACCGCTGCATTCTCTGCTGCGGTTTTTTGTTTTTCTCCTTTGAGCAATGCTGTTGCTGCTGATGAGCAAAAAGCAGAAGAAATAAAAATCAATCAAACTGAAATTGTGCTGGAAGATTCTGCTAATAATAAATGGAAGGCAAGAAGGAAAGTCAATACAATAACGAGATATCTCAAAAAGGACTCAGCTGAACAAGAAGCTGCGGAGCAAAAAAACGAGGATGCTGGCAAGCAACAGCAGGAAGAAACAGCAAAAGAGCCTACAATTGAAAAAGCTGCAGTAGAAATAGAAAAAATAGAAAAACAGCCAGAAGCAAAACTTCCTCCAGAAATAACAGAGCTTTTTGAAAGCATAACAGCAGACAGCCTTCCTTCTAAGGAAAGGCCGCTGAATCCCAAATTTTCTGTAGAAATAGAGCGGGGCAATGTCTCTAACCCATTTCCTGAAAATGGTGGAAACATACCAGTAGAGAAAAGAGATAAAGGTCTGCAGATTTCTATAAAAGAAAGAGATACATCTAATGCAGAATATTTACAAACCGCCAAAGAAGCTTTCAGTGCAGGGCAGGTTGAAAGTGCAGTGGCATATTACAAAAAAGTTTTAGCTAAAGACTCAGAGAATAGAGCTGCAAAATTTGGACTGGCTACAACATATCACCGATCAGGACAGCTTGATCAGGCACGTGATATGTATATTGATCTTATATCAATTAATCAAAATGACTGGGATGTTATGAATAATTTTATGATATTAGCCAGCGAGGAAGCCCCGGAACAGGCTTTAAAGGAACTCAAAAGATTGCAGGAAACTAATCCAGAATTTTCTGCAATTCCTGCACAGATTGGAATGATTTACATGCAGAACAATAATTTCCAGGAGGCGGTTAAGTATTTAGGCCGTGCAGTTTCTCTGGAACCTAATAATATCAGTTATCAATATAATCTTGCTGTGCTTCTAGATCACATGGGGTATGGAGAAACTGCTTCCAAACTTTATTATAAACTTCTTGAGGAAGCCAGGAACGGAAAAGAACTGCCTGTTTCTTATCTTAAAATCCAAGAACGTATTACAAATCTGGCCTCAAAATAATCCATACGTTATTGTTGTAACATTGGCGTGATGATATATTATCTCATGTTAGTGACCTGAACACATTTTTTAAGATTACGGCGTGAGCGATTATGGATATTACCGAGCTTTTACTTCTCACTAAGAAAAACGATGCTTCTGACCTTCATCTTTCTTCAAATCATCCACCGGCAATGCGAGTTAGCGGTGAGATAGTTATTCTTAATGAAGCTGTTTTATCTCCTGAAGAAGTTAAGGGAATGCTTTATTCTATAATGACTGAGCGTCAACGTGCAGATTATGAACGTGAACTTGAATTAGACTTTGCCATTCAGCTTGGCGACGATCTTCGATTCAGAGTGAATGTCTTTAACACAACTAACGGTGCAGCTGCTGCTTTTAGAAACATTCCAACTGAAATTCTGACTCTTGAAGATCTCAACATGCCGGCAATTTTAAAAAGAATGGTAGCCCTCAGAAAAGGGCTTATCCTTCTTACCGGACCAACAGGCAGTGGTAAATCAACAACCCTTGCCGCAATGATAGATTACATAAATAAAAACATGGGGCGGCATATTATAACTATTGAAGACCCAGTTGAATTTATTCACAGATCTGACAAATCTCTAATAAATCAGCGTGAATTAGGTTCTCATACAACATCCTTTGCAAAAGCTTTAAGAAGTGCTTTACGAGAAGACCCTGATGTTATTCTAGTCGGAGAAATGAGAGATCTTGAGACTATACAGCTTGCTTTGACAGCAGCAGAAACAGGCCATCTTGTTTTAGGTACTTTGCATACAAGTTCAGCCGCAAAAACAGTGGACAGAATAATAGATGCTTTTCCTGCTTCGGATAAATCACTTATTATGTCGATGCTTTCTACATCGCTGGAAGCAGTTATTTCACAAGTTCTTATAAAGAAAAAAGACGGAACTGGTCGAGTGGCATCATTGGAAATATTACTAGGAACTCCGGCTGTGCGTAACCTCATAAGAGAAGGAAAGCTTCCTCAGATATATTCTCTGATGCAGGTTGGTTCCAAGGTGGGTATGAGAACAATGAAAGACAGTGTTTACGCCCTATTTGAAAAAGGGATAATTACAATGGAAGATGCTAAGAGTGTTTTAAATCTTTCTACCGATGATGCTATGCAACAGGAATCTGCAAAAGGCGGCACCGGTACAGCAACAAAACAGGCTCATGGAGAATTTTAATTGGTTGGTGAATTAATAAAACCTTATTTACAAGAAATGGTGAATGCTGGGGCATCTGACTTATTTCTAACATTCGGCTATCCACCATGCCTGCGCGTTGAAAGCAGATTAAAGGCAACAGAAAAACCTGCCCTTACCGGTGAAGAAATTGACAAAGTAATCGAGGATCTGCTTTCGGAAGATCAACTTGGAGAATTTAAATCTACTTTGGAACTCAATATAGCATTTTCTATGGGAGAAGAGGGTAGATTCAGAATAAATATTTTCAGGCAGAATAATCATGCAGGTCTTGTTGCCAGGCTTATAAAATCTCGCATACCAACTTTTGAAGAACTTGGATTGCCAGAAATTTATTCTAAATTCATAATGGAAAAGAGAGGGTTGTTTCTCATGGTTGGAGCTACTGGCTCCGGCAAATCTACATCTCTTGCATCAATGCTAGATTATAGAAACAGCAATGGTTCCGGGCATATAATAACAATTGAAGATCCCATAGAATTTCTTCATTTTCCAAAAGGCTGTATTTTTACGCAAAGGGAAGTTGGAATAGACACATATTCTTATGGTATGGCTCTGAAAAATGCTCTGCGCCAGAGCCCCGATGTAATATTGATTGGTGAAATTCGCGACCGTGAAACTATGGAAAATGCAATATTATTTTGTGAAACAGGTCATTTAGTTATTGCCACGCTTCATTCTAATAATGCAAATCAGGCGATTGAAAGGATAATAAATTTATTTCCAGAAGAGCTCCGCAGACAAATACTTTCAACATTGTCTCAGAATCTTAATGCCATAATTTCACAAAGGCTTGTTGAAGATGTTTATGGAAATAGATCTGTTGCTTATGAAATACTTATAAATGAAGGACTTTCCAGATTACTTATTGAAGAGGGAAAGCTTAAGGAAATTAAAGATCTTATGGAAAAAAGCCGTGATCGTGGGATGATTACTTTTGATCAATGTCTTTTTGATATGATTAATCAGAAAAAGATTACAGAGGAAGTTGCATTAAGAGAAGCCGATAATCCGAGTAATCTACGTTTGCGCATAAAGCAGGCCACAGGAGCTTCCACCTCGAGTAAAGCCAATATAATTAATGATTTCTAGGGCATTTTCTCTATAGAAAACTAAGCAGATTTTGCCTTAATTTTTTTAGCCACCTCTGCTCCCTCAAGCGGTTTTCCTTCTATGGATTTAAGAAATGCCCTTTCTAAATTTTTATTGCCGTACTTCTTTTTGAAATCTGCAGGTTTACCTAAAAAAAGCATTTTATTATTGTGAAGTATAGCTATGCGATCACATATTTCGTCTATGTCAGAAAGTATGTGCGAGCTGAAAAAAATTGTATTACCAGTTTTTGCATAATTTAGAAGAGTATCTTTAAGTTTTATTCTTGCACTTGGATCAAGGCCGCTCATTGGTTCATCAAGAATAAGGAAAGGAGAACGGGTTAGAAATGCTGATAAAAGCCCTAGTTTTTGCCCCATTCCTTTTGAGTATTTAGTAATTTTCAGATCCAGAACGTTGGGGTCTAAATCCAGACCTTCTGCAATTTTTTTTGCTTCTTTCGGATTATATTTTTTTCCATAATAAGCAAGAGAGAGAGAGAGAAATTCTGTGCCCTTAAGAAAATGAGAAGGCTGGAATTTTTCCGGAAGAAAGGAAATGTTTTTTCTTGCTAAAGTGTTAGAAGCATTCTCACCAAAAATATGAGCTGCACCTTTATCCTGTTTTAGTAAGCCAAGAATTATTTTTATAAGAGTGGTTTTGCCAGCGCCGTTTAAGCCAATAAGGCCAAATATCTCACCATTTTCTACACCAAATGTAATTTCCTCAAGTACTGTCTTTTTTTTGAAGTTTTTATATATATCTTCAACCTTCAGAGGAGATAAATTGCTCTTTTTGGCAAATTTTTTCATAAATCTCAGATGTTATTTATTATTGCCGAAAATTTCTTCCATAAGATTGTCGATACTCAAATCTCCACTTTCACCCTGAACAGATGAAGCTTGGCCCTGAGGCGGAAGGAAAGCGTTAAGTTCATTGGAGTTTGTTGTCCCATCTGCCAATTGAGCAGCTTCTTTGGGATGTCCCTCTAATACTGCCATTTCTCCTGTAATTAAACTTTGATTTGGTCTGAGAATAAAACCAAAAACCTTTTCAGACTTATTGACTAATATATTTCCCTCAACTGTATGATGAGTCCACGTAAGATCACTGTCAGGAAGAAAAGCGGCATTGCTGGCATTTTCTTTTAATGAGTTTTCCCATCCTGGTATTAAATCATCAATTGTAGGAGATTTCCAAAGAAGATAAGCCTTATCTTCATCAACTTTAACAACAGAGAGAGAAGGTGAGTAATTCTCTCCTGTTCTTATTTTCTTCCCATTAAGCCATAAGATCCAATCTTGCGGTGAATAGAAAATAATCGATTGCAGATAGAAAACTGGTGGGGTTTCTGTGGGAGCTATTTCGCTACCAGAAGGAAGATTTGCTGTTGATTTAACTTCTGGCTTTTTTGCAGCAACCTCTGGATCATATTTATTAAGAGCATCATATAGTTCAGAAAGCTCCTTTTCTGAAAACATAATACTATTTTTCCAGGACAGAACATCAGAAATATTCTCCAGAACAATCTTGCTACCTTTTTTGTCGCCTGCATTTTCAGAAGACTCTTTATCTTTATTCGTTATAAGATTAAGCAAATCTTTTTCATCTGCAGCAAATGGAATATTTGGCAGTAAGAACAATGCAATAACTAGAAAAGATCCTATATAGGAATATAACTTATTCATAATTTGGCCTCATCGTTGGCCTTTGCATTTTCATCTTTTAATGTATCCCAGACAAAAACTATAGTCCCTTCCACAAGGGGCTTTATTTCTTTTGAATTTTTCAGAAGAGTTAGTATTTCGGGAGTTAAGTTGCTTTTGCGCTTTATATTAAAATCTTTGATGTTCAGATAACCAGGCAGTGCTTTAATAAAATCTTCAACAAAAGAAAACACTAACTCATCGCTCATTCCTTCAAATTTTATAGAGATTTCGTTCTCAAGAACAACTACTGTTTTTGCCCCAAACTCCTTAGATTTATCAGAAATGTTAGAGAAGGTCACATCAAGAACAGGAAAGCGATAAAGCTTTTTCATCTCCTCAATAATAGGGCGTATTGCCCTGATACGTGAAGAAGTAGAAGAAAATCCATCTTCAGTTGGTAGCCTGTTTTTATTAATATTTCTATATTCTTCAGAAGAAACAACAAGATTCTTATGCTCAATTCTGAGAGAATCAGCCTTAGCTTTTATCTCATTGTACTTTCTGGTTTCAGAAGATAAATTTTCCTCAAAACTGGCTTCATATGAAGAAGCGTAATAAAGCACCAACCAGGCGGCAAATAATATGCCGGCGATTATTCCAATCTCTTTAAATAATTTTTTCTTTTCTGTATCCAGCTTCATAGAAAGTTTCTAGTTACCCTTCTTTTTTGTATTGGGTTCCGTTTTAGGGCCTTTTATTACAAGAACAATATTGCTTGTAGAAGATTTCTCTGACGTTTCAGCTATATTTAATTTCACTTCACTCTTTTGCGGCAGACCGGAAAAACTTACTTCATAATCAGAAAACTTTCTTCTAACATCTCCGGCAAATAATTCAATGTCGTCAAATAATTGTTCTAGCTGGCCACCATCTGAAAGAAAACCAATACCAAAAGATGATGTCATAAATGAATTTTGTCCATTTTCACGCCGCAATTCTATTTTTATAGTTTCTACCTGCGTGTTAAAACCTTTTATAGTGGCATAATCAGAAAGAAACTGTATTGGAAGGGTCTGATATATCAGGATTTTTTTATTTAAAGAAGATATATCTGCTATTTTTTCCGGGTTTTCTTTGAAATTCTTCATGGATTTTTCTGCTTCCGCAAATTCTTCTTCAGCTTTAATTTTATTCTGTTCCGCAATTTTTATTTTTTCTTTCAAATCACCATATTTTCCAACGCCGCTAATTGCAGAAAATAATATAGCAAAGAATAGCACAGCGCCTACAGCTCGTGCTGCTATGGCCATTTGATAGAGTTTATTTATTGATTTTGTGTATTCCGTAAAAAATTTTAAAATATGATTTCTGCGATTTGCAAAATAAGCAGCTGCAACTACATCGCCAAATTGGTCTTTAGGTTCTGCGGCGTTTTCTAACCCTAATTTTTCTGCTAATTCACGCGGGGTAATAACTACAGTGCTATTAGAAGGAAAAGCACTTTCATCCAGAACATCTTTCACTTCGCGTGAAGCAATTATAAATACATCTAAATTTTTATCTTCGTTGAAACCAAGCCTTCTAATGTATTCTATTGTGTTCAATGTTTCCTGTTCAATATTTCCTGCGACTACGTCAGCTGTCCTACCTCCAATGGGCTGGACTATTCTTGTAAATATTAATTTACCATCTTTGAATACTACCTGTCTGAAGCCGCCAATTCTGTTGTGGCTTACTAATATGTGCCATGGTGTGCTTTTGCTTCCTCCAACAGCATCTTTTATATCTTGCAAGTAAGGGGTTGATTCGAGAGGAAGAAAATATATGCCACCAAATGGATTAGGTAATTCTGCAGCTACGTTAATCCATTCAGAAAGGGGAGGAGCATTTCTTGCTGAAATCAGCATATAATTCCAGTCTTTTTTTCCGCCATCCTTGTCACGACCTAAAGATAAGGCAGCCTTAATATCACTTTCTTCAAAATCCCTTTCTAGTTTTTTGCTAATCAGTTTGCTCATATTAATTCTGCTAACAGGTGGAATGCTATGAGAAACATAAGCCTGATCAACCACATCAACTAATATGTAGATAGGTGAGTCTTTCCAATTGGAAATAACGTCAAGGAGTTCCTGAGAAGAGGGAGATTCAGCAAAAACTCGTTTTGCCATCCTCTTGCCTTCCATGCAGGTAAGGATAGCCCCCTCATCACCTACAGAGAGGATAAGCTTGCCTTTTTCTTTGGATAAAATATTTTTAATCGTCACCGGCTACCCATATTCTATAAAAATACAACCGCCTAAAGTTTACACAGTTTTAATAGTGAAGCCAGACTAAAAATTCAACTTGCTGAAACTATCATATAGTGGACCAAATATTGCGGCCATTATCCAGAACATAAGTAACCCCATAATTATTGTAAGAGCAGGTTGAATTGTTCCTATCAAGGCATCAACAGAATCTTTAACTTCTCTTTCATAAAAAAAGTTAATATTTCTCAAGGCATCTTCCATATTACCACTATCTTCTCCAACCTTAAACATTCTAACAACAAGACTTGGAAACTGCCCTGTTGCAGAAATGGCACGAGTGAGAGAATTACCCTCAGAAACATTCTGAGAGATGAAACTTATTGCATCTTTTATCACCAGGTTTGAAACAACATTTCTGGATGTAGAAAAACATTGAAGTACACCTATGCCACTGCTAAAAGTTATGGCGAAAAAATGAGCAAATCTGGCAAGGTTTATTTTAAGTACTATGCCGCCCAGGAAAGGTAATTTTAAAATTAGTGCATCTATAAATCTGCGCATTTTCTCCGATGTTCTATAAAGAGCCGAAATTACCAGGAATATTACAATTGGAATACCAAATATAAGGTACCAATAATTTACAAAGGCATGTGATGTGGCAATTAAAGCCCGTGTATGTAAAGGTAAATCAAAGCCCTGTGAGGTAAGAAAGTCTACAAGCTGAGGTACCACAAATAGCATCATCATTGCTATAACGCCGGTCATTATAAATAATAAAACAATGGGATAGCTCATAGCCTTTTTAATAGATTTTCTCAGATCATTCTGCCATTTAAGGTGGGTTGCAAGATGGCCGAAAGATTCTGTCATTTTACCGGTTTCTTCGCCAGCGGCGATCAGACCTACGAACACCTCACCAAATACATCTGGGCTTTTTTCCATGGCTTGTGAAAGCATGTCACCATTTTTTACACTTTCGTAGATCTCTGCCATCAGATCTTTGAATACAGGAGAATCAGTGGAATCACGCATATCTGCAAGTGCATCAAGAAGAGGAACACCAGCCTTGTTAAGCTGCTCCATATGAACGCAGAACATTATCAGTTCTCTTATATTGACTTTGGTAAAGAAAATACTTCTTCCGCTTTTTAAAGTCTTATGTTCTATTATTTCAAGGCCAAGAGAACGCAATCTTTCTTCGAGATCTAACTCATTGGAAGCTGTAATTTTTCCTCTGACGGTTTTGCCAGAAGTATCTGCTGCGACATAAGTAAAAGTTGGCATTTTCTATAACCTGTTTGTCAAATTAATTGTGCGGACAAGTTCAGTGAGATCCGTCACACCCTTTATAACTTTATCTACTCCGTCATCTGCCATATTAACGAAGCCACTTTTTTCCAGATAGCGCGTTATTTCTGCTCTGGTGGCAGAGGTGGCTATAAGTTCATCAATTGTTTCATCAATAACAATTACCTCAGAGATTGCAATACGCCCTTTATAACCAGTATAATTGCATTTCTCACAGCCTTTTGCCTGATATACTTCAGGTGGTTTTTTTGAATCAAAACCAAGAATTTTTGATTCTTCTTCTGTGGCTGAGCGCTTTTCCTTGCATGCATCACATAATTTTCGTGCCAGACGCTGGGCAACGCAGGCAATTATATTACCCGCCATAAGACTGGGCTTTAGGCCTATATCAACAAGGCGTGGTATAACACCTATCGCATCGTTAGTATGTAATGTCGTATAAACCTGGTGCCCGGTCATAGCAGCGCGTAAGGCCATAGTTGCAGTTTCATTGTCTCTTACTTCACCGACAAAAATGATATCCGGGTCCTGACGCATTATTGATCTGATGCCATCGACAAAGTTCATTCCTGTGCCTTCTTTAATGTTCGATTGCCTTATCATGGGAAGGTTATATTCAACCGGGTCTTCCAGAGTCATTATATTAACATCTGAAGTATTTACATGACTTAACATAGTATAGAGAGTTGTTGTTTTACCGCTGCCGGTAGGGCCAGTGAGTATTATTATCCCCTCTGGCCTTTTCAATGCTTTACTGAGTTTTTTAATATTTCCTTCGCTATAGCCAAGCTGGTCCATTCTGAGTAGAGCTTTATGTTTATCAAGCACACGCAAAACGATATTTTCACCATGCACAGTAGGCTGGGTGGCAACACGGAAGGCAATTTCACGACCAAGTACGTTGTAAGTTATACGGCCGTCCTGTGGGTTACGTGTTTCGGCAATATTCATTTCTGAAATTATTTTTATACGAACTGCAATTGCAGGCCAGTAATCTTTATGAAAACTTCTAACCAGACGGAGTTTTCCATCTATACGGTAACGCAAACGTACAAATTTTCCTTCCGGTTCAAAATGCAAGTCAGAAGCGCCTTTTTGAATGGCATCTACAAGAAGCGCGTCAATAAGCCTGACAGTAGGATTTATATAACCATCCTGCTCCCCGGAAATCCTAATCAGATCGTCATAATTACCCATCATGGCTTCCATTTCTCGCAATACGCCATCAATGGAAAGCTCGTAGTCATAGTAATTATTTATTATTTCTACTAAATCAGTCTCGCTGCAATGAACCGGAGACATTTTATAGTTTTTCGGGAAATAGCGCTGAATACGGTCGATTGCCAAAACATTGTAGATATCTGTCATTGCTACATAAACAGATTTATCCTCAAGCAATATTGGAACAGCTTTAAAACGTACAGCAACTTCTTTTGGAACTTGTTTTATCAAAGCCGGGTCAATAATTGTGCTTTTGGGATCAAATCGTTCTATGCCAGTGGATTCGGTCAGAACCTCACCAAGGGCACTTTCGGTGATAAATCCCATTTCCACCAATATTGCCCCGATCATTGCTGATTGCTTGTTATCCTTCTGAATTTTTACTGCTATCTCAAGTTGGTCACGTGAAATCAGGCCTCTTTCTACCAATCTTTCGCCAATAGGTTTGCGGGAAGCTTTAGGGTCTTTATCTTCATCTGGCGCTGTGGAACGGTCTGAAGAATATATCTTTGATTGAGGTATCCCTACTTCCGAAGAGAGGTCGATATTTCTTTCCCCTTCTGGACGCCCCGATTTTTGTTCTTTTGCTAATGTGGGTTTTTCTTCTGGATCTTTTTTTTCGGCAACTTCATCATTTTTTTTATTTTGTGTCTCTTTTTTTTCGACAAGTTGATTGTCTTTTTTATTTTTTTCCTCAGGAAGTTCAGGGAGGGAAGGTTTTTTACTCTGCTCTGGTTTTTTTACTTCTTCTGATAAAGAAGGTTTGCTTTTTGTTTTTGCGGGTTCCTTACTTTCCTGTTTTTCAGGCCCCTCATCAAGCATAGACTTGACGGGATCTTTGTATTTATCATCTGAAGTTGGAACAGGTGACATAAATATTATTTAAAACCCGGCAGCTGTTGTTAATATTTCGTACTTTACTTAAGTACATGAACCTCAAATATAACATTCTTAAGCTAAATTACAAAATAATGATTTTTTTTTGTAAAAAAATTCTAAAAAATTCTAAATAAATGACATTATTCCCACTCTATTGTGCCTGGTGGCTTGCTTGTAATGTCGTAAACAACTCGGTTTATACCTTTTACATTGTTTATTATGCGGTTACTAATATGGCCTAGAAATTCATGGGAAAAGTTGTAAAAATCAGCAGTCATTCCATCTGTAGAAGTTACAGCACGAAGAGCGCAAACATATTCATATGTTCTACTATCGCCCATGACACCAACGCTTTTTACTGGCAATAGAACAGCAAAAGCCTGCCATATTTTATCATAAAGTCCGGCTTTTTTAATTTCCTCGATATAAATCGCATCAGCTTCCTGTAAAATTTTTATTTTCTCGTCAGTTATCTCTCCGGGAATTCTTATAGCAAGACCGGGGCCAGGGAAGGGGTGGCGTTTTACCATCTCATCCTTTATACCAAGTTCTCTTCCCAGAGCGCGAACCTCATCTTTGAACAATTCACGCACAGGTTCCACCAGTTTCATCTTCATGCGCTCTGGTAAACCGCCAACATTATGATGCGATTTTATTGTCACTGCTGCATCACCGTGGACAGAAACTGATTCAATTACATCTGGGTATAACGTACCCTGGGCGAGAAAATCAGCTCCGCCAGCTTTTTCCGCCTCTTTTTCAAAAATATCTATGAAAGTGCTGCCGATGATTTTGCGTTTCTTTTCTGGGTCAGAAACACCTGCGAGTTTACCCGGAAATGTTTTACTGGCATCAACCTGTGTCAAAGGTATGTGATAATTATCAAAAAGCCCTTTTACCTGTTTTGCCTCATTTTTACGTAACAGGCCGGTATCAACGAATATACAAATTAATCTTTCGCCAATTGCCTTATGTAACAATGCTGCGACGACTGATGAATCAACTCCGCCACTAACGGCGCATAAAACTCTGCCATCACCAACTTGTTTATGGACTTTCTCGATTTCCACTTCAAGAAAGTTATGCATATTCCAGTCGCCTTTGCACCCGGCAATTTTGTGGGTGAAATTTTTTAATAGCTTTGCTCCATCAGGAGTATGAATAACTTCCGGGTGGAACTGTAATCCATAAAATTGCTGTTCTTCATTGGCAATTGCAGCAAATGGTGAACTTTCAGTTTTTCCCACCACTTTAAAGCCATCTGGCAACTTAAGAACTTTATCGCCGTGGCTCATCCATACAGGATAAGTTTTTCCCTTCTGCCAAATACCATCAAATAAGGCTGAGTCTGAAATTATTTTCATATGGGCGCGGCCATATTCCCTTTCATCAGAAGCCTGAACTTCCCCGCCAAGCAGAGAACTCATTAATTGTTGGCCATAACATATGCCAAGAACCGGTACGCCAAGATTAAATATTTCTTTTGTAATTGTTGGAGCTCCATCGCCATAAATCGAAGATGGTCCACCGGAAAGTATTAATGCATTAGGTGCAAATGATTTTATTTCCTCAATGGTGGCGCTATAGGGACGAATCTCTGAGTAAACGCCATTTTCACGAATTCTTCGTGCAATAAGTTGAGTTACCTGGGAGCCAAAATCAAGAATTAATACTTTTTCCATAAATTTCCTTTGTGGCAAAAATAAGGAAATTTGGGACAAAATAAAGGAAAATTATTAAGTATCATGACTATGATATGGCCTTCCAAGCTGGAATCAGCTGAATATATGAGAATTTTTCTGTTGCACAAAGTTTTTGGTAGTGAAATAAAACGGGTCGAAATTAGTGCAGCAGCGGGCTGTGCAGCATTTCTTTTCACTTTTGCAGTGGAGGTAAATTTTGACAGATAAAACTAAAAAAATAGTTGTTTCTTCATTTTACCGCTTTGTTTCTCTTCCTGATTATAAGGAACTAAGAGAAAAGCTGCTTGATATTTGCGGCCAGCTTCAGTTGAAAGGAACTATTTTACTTGCCAGTGAAGGAATAAATTCAACCATTTCAGGAAGTAGAGAAAATATTGATCTTTTTTTTAGCTCATTATCTTCAGACCCACGCTTTACGGATATGGATAGAAGAGAAAGTTTGTATGTAACCCAACCATTTAAACGCATGAAGGTGAGATTGAAAAGAGAGATTATCCGTATTGGTATAAAAGATCTCAATATGAAAGAAACCGGAACATATGTTGAGCCTGAAGAATGGGAAAAAATCATAAATGATCCAGATGTAATTTTAGTAGATACGCGCAATTCGTATGAAATTGAATTTGGAAAATTCAGAGGTGCAGTGAACCCTGATACAAAGAATTTTGGTAATTTTCCTAAATGGGTTGAGGAAAATCTTGATCCCAAAGAACACAAGAAAGTAGCAATGTATTGTACTGGTGGCATAAGATGTGAAAAATCAACAGCCCTATTGCGCAAAAAGGGTTTTAAAAATGTATTCCACCTTAAGGGGGGAATATTAAATTACCTGGAAAAAACAAAAAACCGTAACAAGATTTGGGAAGGGCAATGTTTTGTCTTTGATGAAAGAACGGCTATTAATGAGGAATTACAGCCAGATAGCCAATAAAAACAATTTATCTAAAATTTTATATAAATATCCTTGTAATTCAAGCTATTAGCCGCGGATTTCTTTGCATGTCTCCGTTTTTTATGCTATCATGAAAATTCTTTAAGATAGCCGTTCAACCGGCACGGGAGAAAGAAAATGGTAGCAGAAGTTATAAATTCAGCAGCGTCAACTCAAGCCATCAACGCAAAAAAATTGCTAGATAGAAAAGATGAATCGCACCAAAAATTACAGGAAAACCTCAAAGAAACTAGAAAAATTGCTGAGCAGGAAAATCTCCGCATTAGGACAGAAGCACTTCATAATGAAGTGTCAGGTCGTGTTGAGAGTTCAAAGTCTGCAAAAGATGCAAGGTTTGAAAAGCCACTTTTAGCCCCCGCCACTGCTTCAAAAATTTCCAATGAAGTTATGTTAAAGAAACAGGCAAGCCCTGATGAAGAAAACAATCTTGGGGGAAAAATTGACAATGAAAGAATTAAAAAGGAAATAGCAGCAAACAAAATTGGTGAACAGGAAATTATAGACACCAGATATCAGAAAACAGTCATAGAGCAAACGAACGCAAAGTTTCTTGAGGGTAAAAAGATTGTTGTAGAAGGCAAAAGAGAGGCAACTGAAATAGAGAAAGAAGCTTTGTCAGCAATAGGACAGTTTAATCAACTGGGAGATCAAGCTTATTTAAATAATAAAACTTCAGAAAATAATGCTGAATTTATATTTGTTCAGAAAACAGTGGAAAATGAAAATATAAATGATTTAGTGCTCCAGGCAAACCGTGCTTTCAAAGCGTCTTTGGAGCGTGTTGATAATGAAAATGACGCATACGAACGAAAATTAGATGAAATAAAATCTGCAGATCTGATTAAAGCTGCAACTGATGTATTTAAAGGCGTTGATATTTCAGTTTAAGCGCCAAAGAAGATTATCCTTTCTCCCTAAAGATAGCCGCCTGCAAGTAGCAGCGCGGCTTCTCTTTTATCCGCGGCCGCGATAAGGAGATACAGATTGCTTGGGTATCCAGACGTCCTCAGGTGGCTTACCAGTCTGATAAAAAATATCTATTGGTATTCCACCACGAGGATACCAATAGCCGCCTATACGAAGCCAGATAGGAGAAAGTTCTTTAATAAGACGTTTAGCAATAGCAATGGTGCAATCTTCATGAAAGGCCCCATGATTGCGGAAAGATTGCAGGTAGAGTTTGAAAGATTTACTCTCAATTATAAAATTACTTGGTATGTAATCAATTATAAGATGGGCAAAATCCGGCTGGCCAGTTATAGGACAAATACTTGTAAATTCCGGACAGGTAAGACGTATTACGTAATTACTTCCTTTGGCTGGGTTTTTTACTTTTTCCAGCTTAGCATTTTCTGGAGAGTTAGCTGCAGCAACATTTTTTCCAAGCTGCTTCAACTCACCATATTTGGCTTTTTTTTTCATATTATTGCTAAACTTTTGAATTTATAGCTATTTTAGCCAAATAAGAGGGCGGCAAATAACATCATTAGTGCTTCGATCATATGCATTACTGGCATTTACGCAGTTAGTAGCAGAGCCATTAATATTTTCGGAAGACATCACTTTGCCGGTTAAAGGATCTTTGTCATCTATTTTATTGTCCAGGTCGTATGCATCAACACCACTAAGAGAAGCTTCTGTCAATCCGTTACTGGTATCTTCTTTACCGAGAGTTAAAAAGTTTTCAAGCTTTCCACGTTCACCGGCGGCGCTGGTCACACCGGAATATACCAACCAATAACCAGCATAGGCTAATTTTGAACTAGGAACGTTTGTTCCCACAGTTATTTTTGCATTATCAAGAGCGCCTGTAAAAGGTGCGCCTGTCATTTCAGCAAGGGAAAGATGCTGCCATGCGCGCAAATCTTCGCGCACAGTTCCACTAACTCCTCCAGTAACCTCTATCCATCCATCGCCATCACCATTTTCAGTAACACTTGCAGCCGGCCAATAAGAAGTTGCTTCCAGCATATCGCCAGGAAGTGCAGCAAATTTTAACTCAAATGCATTTAACAAAGTATGAAAACTTTTTGTCTCAGAAATAACTGATCGAATGTTGGCTGATTTTATAAGAGATTGACCTGCCAGTATACCAACTACTATAAGGGCTATAATTACCATCACGATAGACATTTCAATTAATGTAAAACCCTTATTATTTTTATTGTTCATAATGTTCCTCTAAATAAATCCAAATTGTTATAAACAGCAGATATAATAACCTAAATGAAGCTGCGTATTATAAATGATTTTATGAATTTCAGCAATATTTAACTTTTTCTTTACTATATGCTTTAAATTAAAATGCTTTTATATAGAGACTTTTTAAAAATTCTATGTTATAGCCCGCCTGTAACCCATTGTTTTTTGTATTTATTAAGAAGATGTATGGAAAATTTTAGCCAATTAAACATTCCGCCTTTGTTACTGAAATCTTTACAGGAAATGGGGTATAATAAGCCTACTCCTGTACAGGAAAAAGCTATTCCATCAGCACTTGAGGGCAGAGATGTTTTGGGATCTGCGCAGACAGGCACCGGAAAAACCGCTGCTTTTGGTATACCTCTTGTTAATTATCTTATGAAATCCAAGATGCTAGCTAGTGCCCTCATCCTCACCCCAACGCGGGAATTGGCAGAACAGGTTTATAATGTAATGAATGGTCTCACAAAAAATCAGCCAGCTATAAGAACAGCTCTGCTTATAGGAGGAGAGAATATTAGGCCGCAGATTCAGCAGTTGCGAATGAGGCCACGTATAATGGTCGGCACTCCTGGTAGAATTATAGATCATATAGGCCAAGGCTCTCTTATACTTCATAGTTCAGGTTTTCTTGTGCTTGACGAAATGGACAGGATGCTTGATATAGGATTTGAAGAACAAATAGAGCAAATAATGAAATATTTGCCTGCAAATCGGCAGACTTTAATGTTTTCAGCAACAATGCCAGAAACGGTTATACGTCTTTCCGCAAAATATATGAATAATCCTGTTCGTATTTCCTTAGATTTATCGCAAAAACCATCACAAAATATAAGACAGGAAACACTAAATACTTCAGAGGGCGGAAAATACAGCTTATTAAAAGAAGAGCTGAATAAAAGGGAAGGAACAGTAATAATTTTTGTTAAGACAAAAAAAGGTGTCGACAAACTTGCAAGACAACTTAGTAAAGAAGGTTTTAAGGCAGAAGCAATTCATGGTGATCTGCATCAGAGCCACAGGCAAGCCGTTATAAAAGCTTTTCGCAATGAAGAATTTCGTATTTTGGTTGCAACCGATGTGGCCTCACGTGGCCTTGATATAAGCCATGTGGCGCACGTCATAAATTTTGATTTGCCTCAGGCTCCCGAAGATTATATTCACAGAATTGGCAGAACAGCCAGAGCTGGTGCGGAAGGAGATTCACTGACTTTTCTCACTCCTGATGATAGTAAGCAATGGCAGGAAATCAAGCAGTTAATGGGCGGAGAAAAAACCAGCGAAACTAGCCGGAGTCATGATGATAAAAACACAAGAGAATCAGGTGGTTCGCCAGCCAAGAAAACTTCTAGCCGTAGAAGAAACAGAAATCGGAATAAGTCAAGTAGAAAATCTTAATTTTTTGAGTTAATCTATTGTTTTATAAGACTTTGCTTTGAAGTCTCTTTTGTGGTATAATACAAAGAGATTATAAAAGGAGACTTCTATGAAAAAAATCACCTTTTTTGTAATATTAACAGCTGTTCTTTTACTGAGCATTTTAGAATCATATGCAAAAAAAGATTCTGTTGATATGAGAAAAATAGAAAGAAGTGGTTTTAAGGAAGTAGCCGCAGCTTTTAGAGGAATGACCCCTGAGCAAAGAGCTGCAATTATGGCACAAGCTGAAAAAATGGCAAAAGAAATGGAAGGCTTGTCCCCAAGAGAAAAAATTAGGCTCGAGTCCGACTTACGCATGAAAAAATATGCAGTGAAAGGAAAAATAGACAAAGTTGATCCAAAAAGTCTTGATACTAAAAAAGAAATGAATTTGGATGAGGCTATGCAGAGCATTGGCATGAATTCATTAAATGATAAGGAGATTCCTGATAGTAATGTATCTTCAGGAAACAGCTATTCCATACAATTTCGTATACCAAAAAAGGAAGAATAAAGCAGGACTTGCCTGGCTGGTATTAAAAATATAATCTGCCCTGATGTTAGAAAATCAGGCACAAGTTTCTGTAATTATTGTCACATATAACAGTTCAGCTGTAATCGAAAATGCCCTTCGTTCTATTACCAGGCAGGCGGAAGTGGCAGAATGTTTTGTAGTTGATAATGCCAGCACTGACAACACTTTAGAACTCATTGAAAAACACTTTCCCCAGGTTAAAATAATCAAAAATTCTAAAAATCTTGGTTTTGGTGTGGCTAATAACCAGGCTCTGGAAATTATTTGCACGCCATATGCCCTGCTTCTTAACCCTGACGCTGATCTTGCTAAAGGTGCTCTTCCTGAGCTGATAAAAACTGCGGAAGCGTATCCTGATGTAGCAATAATTGCGCCACTTATTGTTAAGGGAGATGGAACTATACAGCATAGTTATAAACGTAATGTATTTGAGCGCGAAAAAAGCAAAGATATATTTTCCATACCAGAAGGAGATATTTGTGCCGAGTTTATCTCGGGCGCCGTATTATTGCTAAAAATGGAGCATATGAAAAAAATAGGGTTTTTCGATCCGGATATTTTCCTTTTTTACGAAGATGATGATTTATGTCTTCGTACGCGTTTTGCCGGCTATTCATTAGTTCTTACTCCGCAAGCAAAGGCTATGCATCTTTTTGGCCAATCATCTCCTGCAACTGCAAAAATGATCATTTTTAAGCAGAAACATATGGCATGGTCACGATTTTATTTAGAGAGAAAATATAATGGTGGAGCGGCGGGGAGAA
>Ga0210057_1004485_pt1 | contig 18500 bp, 18 predicted proteins | sample CryGeyCG2114_010_2_FD_183968 | JGI IMG/M metagenome (GOLD analysis project Ga0210057, IMG submission 183968) | Groundwater microbial communities from aquifer - Crystal Geyser CG10_big_fil_rev_8/21/14_0.10 (SPAdes) (version 2) | ecosystem: Environmental > Aquatic > Deep subsurface > Groundwater ...
AACAACTAAGACGCAAGACAATAAGGAACTTTTAAGAATGGCCGTTCTTTCTTCGGATGCATTCGTGGAAGAGGATCCAGAAAAAGCAGGGCACCTTATAGTTCATGGGCGCCCTATCGAGAAAGCTATTATGGAAGCTGGGCTTGAAGCTGGTCTCTCTCAGCTCGACTTATTTGCAAACGGGCAAGAACGCCTCGACTTTGTCCAGTTTGAATCGTCGCGTCGATACGCTATTTCGCTCAACAACAGTCCTCTCGCAGGGAATCGCGTATATCTATCTGGCTCACCTGAACACCTGCTTGCTCGCTCCAGTACATATTTTGCAAACGGACGTGAGAAAAAAATGGATGATGCAACGCGGGAATTGTTCCAAGAGACACAGTCACGGATATCCTCTGAAGGAATGCGATTTACTGCAATCGCGTATGTAAAAACCCAAGGAGGTGCTATCCCAGACGAGCTCAAAAAACCTGGCAAAGAACAACAATTCGTATTCGTCGGGATGCTAGCGTTTGCCGATGCTGTGCGCCAAGATGTGCCAAAGGCTATACGCGAGGTACAAGAAGCCGGCACCCGTGTAATTATGGCGACTGGTGATTATCCCGAAACTGCTCGAGCTATTGCGCGCGAGGTAGGCATTGATATTCGCGAGAATGCCCCGGTCTTGACTGGAGCGATGATCTCAGAAATGGATGACGAGCAATTGCTTGGGGCTTTATCGGAATATAGGATCGTAGCGAGAGTTCTCCCTGAACAAAAGCTAAGGGTCGCGAGACTTCTTAGGAACAATGGAGAGGTAGTTGCTATGACGGGCGACGGGGTAAACGACGCACCAGCACTTGTGTCAGCTGACATCGGTATTGCGGTAGAAAGTGGTACCGACGTCGCAAAGGCTGCAGCCGACCTTATACTTATCGACAACAGTTTTTCCGTAATAACAGCAGCAATTGCTGAGGGCCGCCGCATTGTTTCAAACTTGCGTAAAATTGTCGCGTATCTTTTGTCTACGAGCTTTAGTGAAATTATCGTAATAGGAGGAGCACTCATCGCCGGTGCGCCGTTACCATTGCTCACCACACAAATATTATGGGCAAATATCGTTGGTGAGGGCTTTATGAGTTTCCCATTTGCTTTTGAACCACAAGAGAAAGGGATAATGAAGCGTCGCCCAGAGCGCCAAGGCGTAGGCAATATCCTTACCAGGCATGTTCGCTGGTTCATTTTTATTGTGAGCGGTGTCACCGGTATGTTACTGCTTGGGCTCTTCTTTTTACTGTCGTGGGGTGGTGTGCCAATAGAAGAAATTCGAACAATTATTTTTGTTGCGCTATCCATAGATTCGATATTCTTCGGGCTCTCGTTTAAGGATCTTTCTCAGCCAGTATGGCGAACCTCACTGCTTTCAAACAAAGTGCTCCTCGCTGCGCTTGGAGCAAGTTTTATGCTTTTGTTTGCAGCTCTTACATTCGAACCACTCACAAAGCTATTATCACTTACACATCTGACATTGCCGGAGGTACTTCTGCTCACAGTTCTTGGGGTGGTCAATCTCGCGGTCGTCGAGGGGGCGAAATTAGTGCTCAATTACCACGTCAAACCAACCTCATAAGACGCTCTAGAAGCGAGTCTGATATACTGTTCGTCATGACAACCGTGACTGTTCTACTCGGAATACTTATCTTGATTCTTGCCGCATTGTTAGTTGCATTTATATACATGGTCCGGTTGGTGAAGAGCACAGGAGGGGCCGCAGCTGAGAAAGGATTTGATTTTCTCCAGAAAGAAATTCAAAATCTTCGTACTTCATTCGACTCAAAAATAGGGGAGAGTACACGCGATATTAGCGACAGCATGAAAGAGCAGCTACGTTCTTCTCAAAAAGTTGTCGGAGATGTGACGGAGAAACTCACACGTCTTGAGGAAACAAACCGCCAAGTCGTAGGATTCTCAGAGCAACTTCAGCGACTACAGGACGCACTTACCAATACAAAGCAACGAGGCATCGTCGGAGAGTATTACCTTGAAACAGTGCTCCAGAATGTTCTTCCTGAGGGAGGATACAAAATGCAGCACTATTTCGAAAATGGCGAGGCGGTGGATGCAGCTGTGTACGTAAAAGATAAGATCGTGCCCGTTGACGCTAAGTTCTCTCTTGAAAACTACAATCGAATGGTGGAGGCAGATGCGGAAAGCAAGCCAGCCTACGAGAAAGCGTTTGTAAACGATCTCAAGACAGTAATAAAGCAAACATCAAAGTACATTCGGCCTAATGAAGGAACCACCGATTTTGCTTTTATGTTCATACCTTCGGAAAGCATTTACTATGACCTACTTACTAATAAGGTGGGTAGCGTGGGGGAGTCGCTTATACAGCGCGCTGCAGGTGAGTACAAGGTCATAATCGTTTCTCCTACTTCGTTTCTAGCGTATCTACAGACCGTTTTACAAGGATTGAAAGCCATGCAGATAGAAGAATCAGCTAAAGATATACGCAAACGAGTGGAGGAGCTTGGCATGCATATCGGGAAATATGAGGATTACTACAAGAAAATTGGGAGCACACTGGCAACCACGGTAAACCACTATAATGCTGGGTATAAGGAGTTGGGAAAGATAGAAAAGGATGTTCTTCGTATCACTGGGAGCGCGCCAGGGCTCGAAGTCGAGACGATTGAGGGTCCTGAAAAGGACTAAGAATTACCCTTATTTCCTGTTGCTTTCTATGTGTTTTCTGGTAGTATTTCGCCATTATGGCTGAAAAGAAAGCGGTAAAGAAAGCGCCTGCAAAAAAGGTAGCTGCAAAGAAAGTGGCACCCAAGAAGGCCGAGCAAAAGAAAACTGACGTTAAGAAGTCGGGCGCTTTTGCTGTTATCGCAACAGGGGGAAAGCAATACGTAGTACACGAAGGAGATTTCCTTAATGTCGAAAAGCTTTCAGGGGAGCACAAAGAAGGAGCAAAAATTGAGTTTCCGGAGGTGTTGCTCGTTGATACTGGTACCAGCACGAAGGTAGGTGAGCCGACTGTTTCAGGCGCCAAGGTTGTTGCTGAGTTTGTAAAAGAGGGGCGCGACACAAAGATCTCAGTTATTCGCTTCCGTTCAAAGAGTCGCTACTTCAAGAACCGTGGTCATCGACAACCGTATACTCGGGTGAAGATCACTAAAATCTCATAAATATAAGCAAAAGGCGCTCCACAAGGGCGCTTTTTTGCCTCTCTACGAACGGTTCTTTAACGCCTGTGTGAGCGTGCTTGCGTCGGCGTATTCTAATTCTGAACCAGTAGATAGTCCTCGGCCGAGTACGGTAACTGATGCATTATTGATATTCGTACTTTCCTTTAACTTTGTAGAAAGATGCTCTGTAGTATATTCGCCGTCTGGAGTTGCAGACAACGCAAGAATTATCTCGGTAAACTTCTGTCCGTAGGTTTTCAGATACACCGCAAGTTCTTTTTCACGGATGTATGACTTTTTGCCCGTAAGTGAGAGGGTTCCCCCAAGAACGAAGTATTGACCTTTGTAGGCGCCACTACGTTCTACTTGATCAACATCAGTATCTTTTTCAACAATCATAAGCTGCTCGAGTGAACGATTCGGGTCTGCACACAAATCGCAGAGAGGCCCCCTTGTGTGAAGTCGAGCATAGCGCAAACAGCGAGAGCATTGGCGTACATTGGCGACCACTTCCTCAATTGCGCGGGTAAGTGCAGTTCGATAGCCCACATCTTGTCGAAGAAGGAAAAAGACAAATCGTCGTGCCTGTCTCGGTCCTATTCCAGGGAAGCGAGTAAAAAGTTCAGTGAGTGTATCAACGTCGGACATAGTTAGAATTCAGCATCATCAGAACTAGTAGTGGCCTCTGCAAAATCGCCGAAGTCGCTTTTCTCAACCGTCACAAAAGAAACTTTCTTATCGTCAAAGTAGAGCTCAATGCGCCCTACCGGCCCGTTACGGTGTTTTTCAACCATAATGTCCGCAATGTTCGGTCGGTCGGAGTCTTCCCGTACTTTGTCATCGCGATGGATGAACATAACAACATCGGCATCTTGCTCAATAGAACCGGAGTCGCGAAGGTCGGAGAGGCGAGGGCTTCCGCCACGTTGCTCAACGGCACGCGAGAGCTGTGAAAGGGCAAGTACAGGCACATCGAGCTCACGCGCCATTCCCTTTAGTGAACGAGATATCTCGGTTACCTGCTGTACCATAGAGTCACTTTGGCGGGTCACACCAGGGACGATGAGCTGTAGGTAGTCGACAATAATGAGCGAAAGACCTTTCTCAGCTTTAAGACGTCGTGCGATCGAGCGCATTTGGAGCACCGTTCGTTCTGCCTTATCGTCGATATAGATTGGGGCAGACGAAAGTCGGTCCATACCGTTACGAAGTCGGTCGTACTCGTCGTCGGAGGTAAGACGACCTGTCCTAAGTTTCCACGAGTCAACACTCGATTCAGCTGCAAGCATGCGGTCTGTGAGCTGTTGGGAAGACATTTCAAGTGAGAAAAATCCCACAGCATTTCCGTGTTTAATTGCAGTCTGGCGCACGATGTCGAGGGCTAATGTTGTTTTACCCATCGATGGTCGAGCGGCGAGAATTATGAGGTCAGATTTTTGGAATCCGGCCAAGAGTCTATCAAGGTCGCGAAATCCGGTATGAATACCACGCAGTTCATCAGTGTTATCTTGGAGTGCTTCAAGTCGCTTCCATGCTTCTTTAAGTTCTTCTCCGATAGAAACAAATTTTTGAAGGGTCGAGGTGTTGGCTATTTGGAAAATAGTGGACTGTGCCTCATCAAGTAGCTTCTCAACCTCGCTGTCTTCTTGGTACCCGAGTTCACCAATGTGTTCAGCCGCTTCGATAAGACTTCGGTGGATTTGTTTTGCTTTTACCACCTGCGCGTAGTGCGCTGCATTTGTAGCGGCGGGCGCCGCGTTTGCAAGTTCAGACAAATACGCACGACCTCCTATTTGCTCAAGTTTTTTCTTTGACTCAAGTTTTCCAGAGAGGGTAACGAGATCGATTGGCTCGCCTTTACTGAAAAGGGAGAGCATGGTCTCAAAAATGTCACCATGTTTTGCAGCATAAAACGAATCTGCTGTCACCATGTCGGCGATATCGTACATGGCGTTAGGCTTAAGCATGATAGCTCCTAAGAGTGCACGCTCTGCATCAAGATCTTGTGGTGGTACACGAGTCTCGGTCATACAAAGATTCTACCACGAAGCAAATCTCGACCCGATTGGAAGTGCATGGGGGTATGTGTTTATGGTGGGGACAAAAAGAAAATCAGCGCATCTTTGATGCGCTGTGAAGAGATGGAGACGCTTTAAGGCGGCGTCACTCCTGCTCTTGGCGCCAAGAGCTTTGAGCAAGAGGGAGTAACCCCCCGACCTAAAAAGGACGTCCACGCCCCGGCTTCATCCAAACGGGTAGAGCCTTTCCTGCGGGATCGCCATACTCCATCCAATAATGGCGACCTGGTAGACAATCATTATATACAAACTTTATGTCTGTATCAAACGGGGCCCGTCTTCCGTATCATTAATAATATAACCAGTTTCTAGAATTTGCTCGCGCAATTCATCAGAACGTACAAAATCTTTTTCAGCACGCGCTTTTTCACGCTCGTCAATAAGCTTCTGCACATCGTTAGGAATATCAGAGAGTTCAATCTTTGTGTCACCACCTTGTAAAAGGGTATCCATTTTTTCGCTTGCTTCAGAAAGTCCAAGGCCAAGCACTGTGTCAAAATTAAGTAGTGTCGCTCGCTTGTCTTCCGGTGCCACAGAATTATCTTTTACAAGTTCCCATACGAGTGCCACCGCTTTTGGCATATCAAGGTCGTCGTTCACGAACGCTTGGAACTTGGTTTGGTATTCGTTGTCTACTGATCCAGCATTTGATGTAAGTTCGTCTACAAAGTAACGATGTAAACGCTTAAGTGCAGCTTGTGCTCCTTCGAGTGCCTCCCACGTAAAATTGGCCGGCGTGCGGTAATGTGCAGTCAGCAACCAGTAACGATAGGTGAGGGGAGAGAACCCGCGGTCGACGAATTGGTCGAGTGTAATCATGTTACCCATCGATTTTCCTATACGTCGTCCCTCGATGGTGATGAACGCATTGTGAATCCAGTAGTTTACAAACTTCTTTTTGTTTACCACTTCGCTTTGAGCTATCTCGTTATTATGGTGGATAGGGATGTGGTCGATGCCCCCAGTATGGATGTCGAGCTGCTTGCCTAGAAGCGCACGACTCATTGCAGAACATTCGATATGCCAGCCGGGATAGCCAACGCCCCACGGTGATTCCCATTCTTGTTGACGTTTTTCCTCAGGCTTCGAAAATTTCCATAGTGCAAAGTCGGCCGCATTTCTCTTTTGTGAATTTTTTTCAATACGCGCAGTGGCCAGTTCTTGGTCGTTAATTTGACCGAGAGCCCCATAGCTTTTAAACATTGCGGTGTCGAAATAGATACCGTCGTCTGTCTGGTAGCCGTAACCAATATCGACAAGTGTCTCCACCATTGCGATTTGCTGTTGGATGTATTCGGTTGCGCGAGGGAACTGTGTATCCTTGGTGTTGATGTTGAGCTTCAGTAGATCGTCGAAAAATAGCTGTGTGTACTTTTGTGCAATTTCTTGCGCGGTCTCCCCAGAAGTACTTGCCGCTTGTTCAAGTTTGTCCTCACCTTCGTCTGCGTCAGAGGTAAGGTGGCCGACATCGGTGATATTGATGACCTGTTGCACTGTATAGACGTTGTACTCTAGCGTGCGTCGTAGGAGGTCGGCAAGTACATACGAGCGCATGTTGCCAATAGTGGCACGACTGTAGACTGTAGGGCCACAGTTATACATGCGCACCTCGCCTTCGTGTAGGGGCACGAACTCTTCTTTCTTACGTGAGAGGGTGTTAAAGAAATACAGTGGTTGCTTTTCCATACGGTCGTAGCGTAGCACGAGGGGCTGCTGTAGAGCTAGAGCCAGCGTCTATGACGGAAGTAGAAGAACATTCCCATGGTAGCAATTATCATCATTCCCATAATTATCCAAAAATCTTGTTCCACACCAACAATAGGGAGGACCTCTGTATTCATACCAAAAATAGAAGAAATGAGCATAAGCGGGAAGGTCACAAACGCCATAATAGTGAGTGTTTTCATAACCTCGTTTTGCTTTGTGGAAAGAAGGGAGTTGTTTGTTTCGCGAAGTTCTGAAAGCGTTTGCCAAATATTAGTGACATGTTTACGGGAGCGATAGTACATACTTTCGATCGCCCGAACCCGGCGTACGTACTCGCTCCCAACAAATTCTTCGGTAAGAGAGCTCAGTGAACTCAAAATGTCTTGATGCGGGTCGAGAGCCTGTTTGAGGTTAAGAATATCGCGTCCAGCACGCGAAAGAGATTCAACCATCTCCTTTTCGCGCCCCTTAAAGATTTCCGACTCGATGCACTCGAGGGTTTCGCGTACTTCATCAATTTCTACATCAACGCTCCGATACAGTCGCTTAGTGAGAAGCAAAAAGATGTCGAACGAATTCTCGGTGAAGTGGTCTTCCTCGAGTGTTGCGTTAACTTCAAACACTTTGCGAAATTCAACAAACAACGCCAGTTCTTCGTATCGCGTGGTTATAATAAAATTCTTTCCAATTACGAAATCAACTTCCTGTTCAGCCAAACTGCGTATATCATGTGAGCGCCTGAGAGTGGGGAAGTGAAGCACCAAATACAGAAAGTTCTCGTATCGCTCAGTATGCGGCCGCAGTGTTGGCGAAAGCAGCTCGTCGGCAACTATAGGGTTTACGTTGAATTCTGTTGCTACCTGGCGAACCTCGTCGAGAGTTGGTGACTCGAGATCAATCCATGTAAGTGTTTTATATTCGTGACGATGAAGCATTAGTATCAGTATACTGTACGAATTTTGACGATTTGAAATACAGCGTGTATAACCACACGTCCGTTTGAAACTAAGTTAGCTCGTGGCATAATGACCCAATGATATACAAGCTAACTCACTCCGTTGCAGGAGGGGCACTTTTGCTTGCCGTAGTGTTTACTGGAGGTGTCGTAATGGGGGGAAGTGGGGTTCTCGCTGAACCACTCGACAAAATTGGACTCTCTGCATTTGCAGCAGGCGCAGTTTCAAGCGAACAGCCAGAAGATGTTGATCTCCGACCCGTGTGGAAAGCATGGCACATACTCGACGAGCGTTTTATTGATGCGTATGCAACGAGCACCGCTACTTCTACCGAAGAGAAAGGGGACCCTGTGCAAGAGCGTGTGTGGGGAATGATTTCTGGCCTAGCGGAATCGATGGGTGACCCGTATACCGTATTTCTGCCACCAGCTGAAGCAGGAGTCTTTTTCGACGACATAAGCGGAAGCTTCGAAGGAGTGGGAATGGAAATCGCCATTCGCGATCGCATACTCACTGTTGTGTCACCGCTTAAAAATACTCCAGCATCTAACGCGGGTGTCGAAAGTGGGGATCGCATCATTTTCATTGATGATACGAGCACCAAAGACATGGATATAAACACAGCGGTCAATCTTATTCGTGGCGAAAAAGGAACAGACGTTGTCTTTACGGTACTTCGTGACGGAGTAGGAGAAGAACTCAAAATTACTGTCACGCGCGATGTTATCCAGATTCCAACTATCAAAACCATGCGACGAGATGATGGAGTATTTGTTATCGAACTCCTCAATTTCTCTGCGAAGTCACCGGATTTATTCCAAGGGGCGATTAAAGAATTTGCAGCAACAGGCGGACAGAAACTCATAATTGATTTACGCGGTAATCCTGGGGGATACCTTGAAGCAGCTGTCGACATGGCGAGTTGGTTCTTGCCGGCAGGAAAAGTTGTTGTTACCGAAGACTATGGCGAGAAAGAAGGGAAAAGCGTTCACCGTAGTCGAGGGTACGATGTGTTCGGCAATGATCTTGAGGTAGTTATTCTTGTGGATCGAGGAACTGCCAGCGCTTCGGAGATTCTTGCCGGTGCGCTTCGCGAGCATGGTGTAGCAACTATTGTAGGTACACGAACATTCGGAAAGGGTTCCGTGCAGGAGCTTATCGACATTACTTCTGATACGTCGCTCAAGGTCACTGTTGCACGTTGGCTTTTGGCAGGAGACGTCTTTATATCGCGCGAGGGTCTCGAACCCGATATTCTTGTCGAAATACCAGATGAAAGGCCAGAGGGGGATGAGACAGACTATATTCTTGAGGAAGCCGTGATGTTCTTGCATCAGACATAATTCTGGGTACTATTACAGCGCTCACTAGATTTCACATACACTCTTATGAAAATACTACTAAAAAAGGACGTTGCGAATGTTGGACGCAAGGGGGACATAAAAGAGGTCTCTAACGGATATGCGCAAAACTTTCTTATTGGACGCGGTTTAGCAGAAATAGCTACTCCAGCTAAGGAAAAGCAGGCGCAACAACTATCGGCACAACGCGCGCAACAACAGCGCTCGTCCAAAGAAGCACTCGAGGGGGCGTTGAAAAAACTTAAAGGTAATGCTCTCGTTATTCATGCGATAGCGAACGAAAAGGACCACTTGTTTGAGGCAGTGCACGCGAATGTTATCGTTGAACATATAAAGGACGTTCTTGGCGTAGCGGTAAACGAAGACGCAATACTCATCGACACTCCTATGAAGGAACTTGGTGAGTACACGGTGCACGTCGCAGTAGGGGACGAGAAACTACCTGTTCAGATACGAGTGGAGGGAAAGTAAATATATTAGGTTTTAGGCATATAACAAAAAGCGCCCGAGTGGGGCGCTTTTTGCATTCGTTTTTCTTTTTATAGAACGTCAACTACTTTTTTTTGTATCACGTGGCCGTCGAAGCGGGTCTTACGAGTAGCGCGAAACTTAACAATACCTTCTGCGAGTGCAAATAGAGTGTGGTCTTTACCAAGTCCGACGTTCTTTCCTGGTAAAATTTTGGTACCGCGTTGGCGCACAATAATAGATCCGGTCTGTGCATTCTGACCATCTGCTAGTTTCGTACCCAAGTATTTTGGGTTTGAATCACGTAGGTTTTTAGCCGATCCTCCGGCTTTTCTGTGTGCCATAATTAAATATGATGTAAAATGTCCGCAATGGCGAACTGGTGGGAAAGTATACGCGAAAGGATCATGCAAATCAAGGGTGGTTTAGGTGCCCAGAGCAGAGATCTGGCCGTGGTTATTGCGATAGTTCTGGTAGGGATTTCTGCCTTTGGATTGGGGCGATTATCTTCGTATGAGAGGGAGAGGCCTGCAGTGAGCCTTCTAGAGAGTACACAGGTTGCAGCAGTGCCTATAAGCCTAGGGGGACGTTTTGTAGCGTCTCAAGAGGGGAGCAAATATCACTTTCCGTGGTGTGCAGGAGCTCGTAGTATGAATGAAAGTAACAAAATTTGGTTTGACTCAGAGGAAGATGCACAAAGGGCGGGGTATACGCCAGCAAGTAACTGCAAAGGACTTAAATGATATACTACCCGTATGTTAATTCTAGATGTAGAAGCTTCGGGAACCGAATGCAACAAACACTCAATCATTGCACTTGGGGCACTGGATTTACACAATCCTGAAAATCGATTTTACAAGGAGTGCCGTATATGGGATGGGGCACACATTATGGAAGGGGCGCGGGAAGTACACGGTATGACCGATGAGGAGATAACTGATCCGAATAAGCAAAGTGAAGCCGAACTTATCAAAAAGTTCTTGGCGTGGGCAGAACCACTCGAAGACAAGACGTTTGGCGGACAAAACGTTTCGTTCGACCGCGATTTCGTAAAAGCTGCGTGTGAACGAGCTGGACTCAACTACACGTTTGCGTACCGCACCGTCGACAGCCATTCGTTAGCCTGGATGCACATAATAAAGAGGGGGGAGAAGCCACCAATTGACCCCGAACATAAACGGAGTGCTTTGAATTTGGATGCCGTGCTTAACTATTGCGGTATTCCAGAAGAGCCTATGCCGCACAACGCGCTTACTGGTGCGCTTTCGCACGCTGAAGTCATACATCGGTTGCTGTATGGGAAGAAGTTACTCCCTGAGTTTGATCAGCACGAGTTGCCTTGGTAAAAACGCGTTTAGTCGCGATTTCAGGTAGTTTTAGGTATACTGCTAGCATATGGAATACATCATAATTATCGTCGTAGGTATTGGTATCGCCGTTGCTGTTTTGCGACAGGTAAACCAGTACGAGAAAGGCCTTATGTTCACCATGGGTCGTTTTACCGGTATTCGAGAAGCCGGATGGCGACTCGTCATACCGGTATTCCAGCGACTCCGCAAAGTCGATATGCGTGTGAAGGCAGTCGACGTGCCACAACAGCAAGCAATCACAAAAGACAACATCTCAGTAGGGGTTAACGCAGTTATTTACTACAAAGTGTCTGATGCCGACCAGGCTATCCTTAATGTCGAAGACTACTTCTTCGCAGTGAGTCAACTTGCACAGACTACTATGCGAAATGTTGTGGGGGAGATAGAACTCGACGAGCTCTTAGCGGGACGCGAGAATGTTTCAGAGCGGATTCGAGATATTGTAGACAAAGCGAGTGACGAGTGGGGAATTAAGGTAAACAACGTTGAACTTAAAGACGTGATCCTTCCAGACAACATGGAGCGTACTATTGCAAAGCAAGCAGAAGCCGAGCGCGAGAAGCGAGCTGTTATTATTAAAGCAGAAGGGGAGGTGCTCTCAGCCGAAAACATGGCCAAGGCTGCAAGGATACTTTCTTCAGCAGACGGAGCACTACACCTACGCACACTGCAGTCACTCAACGACCTTTCATCAGACCAAAGCAACACGGTAGTCTTTGCGATGCCTATTGAAGTGCTTCGGGCATTCCAGAAGATGGGGGAAAAATAAATTTACGCTGTTTGCCAGTAAGAGTATTAGTAATCAGTGGAAGTATGGGGTACTATGAGAAAGTTGCTGTTGAGCATCGATTCGTGAGGCGTCGATGCTCGACAGTATTCTCCCTGTCGGACTTGGCCGGGCGCTCCCATGCGCTCGGCCCTTTTTTGTGTCGGATCGTTCTTTTACTTTTTGATACACATGGTAGTCTTGTAGCAGCAGAAGAGTCCTAGCAAATAAGGGTTCTCGAATTCCCCTAAACTACCCTCTGGATGAGTACCTTGGACGTGAGACATCCATGGATTCCGGAGGGCTATTTTTTTTGCCTTCCAGTATGCCCAAAGGAAGACAGGGGAGAGAATACCAAAAAACATCAAACCCACGTCGGGTCGGTGTGTTTTACTTTCAAAGAGACACAGATGCTTCGTATTGGTAGAATGAGATATAAGGGGAGAATGTCGGACAGTAGTCTGTGAGATGAGAGAAGTTATTATGCGTGTCGCACAATATATCTTTTGCGACGTATATAAACTATAACTAGAGAGATACGAACACGGCATTGGCTTCGCCGCTGGCAATGGGCTCCAGTCTATCGTCTCCCCCATAATACGTACACAAATTAGTAGGTATGTAAGGTTTTCGATTCGCGCAGTTTTCTAAACTCATTTTTTAATTTTCATTTCTCCACGACTTAGGTACGTATTAAAACTAGCCTTCAGAAACGCCTGTGAGACGCTCGTGAGACTTCTATTGATTCAGAGTATGCATATCAAAGATGCAGAAGGTTAAGTACCCTCCTCTCTCCTACTACTCTGCCCCATAAATATTGTGCGACGTTTGAGCTATTCAGCTCCTACTATAGATAGTCGAGTGGGTTGAGGTAACCTTCCCAGGCAGAGACGGGAATTTCTGCGTTTGCGCAGTTGGTGCGACTCTTTACGTCTCCAAGACGAACCACTTTCACCGCGTCGCTTGCATACACCGTAAAGTGTAGGTGCGGGCCAGTTGAATATCCGGTGTTGCCAGAGTAGCCAAGCACTTGCCCAGTGCTAACCGCCTGACCAGGACTTACTTGTATATCAGAGAGGTGGGCGTAGAGAGTGGTTAGACCGTTAACGTGCTCAACAAGTACCCACTTTCCATATGAGTAGCATCCTTTAAATGCATCTGTGTTCCCTGTTGCTTTCACATTTCCAGCAAGCGCCGCCTTAATGGGAGTACCAATCGAAGCGCGAAAGTCGATCCCGTTGTGGCCGCTGCCGTTGTAGGCACCGGATTTAGAAAACTCTGTATTTCCAAAATATTGTGAGACGGATACATTTGAAAGTGGCCAACTAAGAACCCCCTTCCCCATTGGGGGAATCGTGGTTGGGTCGAGGATAAATTTTAGCTGCTCCTCAAATCCGTGGAGTTGGGCCTCGAACTCCTCTTTGGCCTTTCGCTTCTCTTCTAGAAGTTCTTGGTATGTTGATTCACGACTCTCGGTTTCCTCTAAGAGATTATTTTTTGCCTGGTGGTTAATATCGAGAGCTCGTCGTTGTGTGGAGAGTTCAGTTTTTTGTGTGACAAGCTTGCCTTGTTCGAGCTCTTTTTGTCCTTTTATAGTCTCTATCTCAGCCTTTTGCTTTATAAGTTCAACTACTTCTCCTCGAACAACAGTTTGAAATTGCTGTAGTGTGTCTAAATCGCTCCATAGGTTCGAAATATCGTTATTACCTAGAACTATTTCCAAAAATGAGTCGACCTCACTTGCGTTTATATGTCGAATCGTCTCGGCCAAAGCCTCTTGATTTTGATCAATCCGTGCCTCTTTGTATTCCATATCCTCCACGAGCTCTTCTATGGTGGCGCTGGTCGCATTTATTTTTCTTTGTGCGAGAGAAATGTTCGCGTTTACTTTTTGACGTGATACATCAAGTTCGCGCACGGCACTTTCCAGTGTTTGTTTCTCACGACCGATTTCAGTGAGTTGCTTCTCATATACTTTTATTTCTTCTTCAATTTCGGCTATTTCACCCTGTTGCTGGTCGATCTTATTTCGCAGTTCCTCAGCACTTTGTGCATACAAAAGAGGCGGCGTTACTAATAACGCAAGTAGGAACCCTAATGCGGCGGCGCTTCGCGTGTTTATCATATTAATTCCTCTGCTTTTTTAAGACGTTCGAGAGACTCGTCCTTACCTAGAATAAACGCAACGGTGAATGGGTCTGGCGACCGGTCGCGCCCGGTGAGCGCAAAACGCATTGGCCAGAGCACTTCCCCTTTACCGTTGCGTTCCGCATACTCCCAAAGACTTTCTTTAAGTGCTTCTATACTACTCCAGTCGGCGTTTTTAGATAGGGTTTCGTGGGCATGCTGAAGATGCTTCCGCGTGGTTTCTGGCGTGGTTTCTTTCCACATGAGTGTATCAACTTGAATCTTAGGAGTGTGCAAAAGCCAGTCAAACTCCCCTGCTGCGAACAACGTTACGACGTCTGAAAACTTATCAATACGCTCGCGTATAACAAAGTGCACAAGATCTTTAAATCGCGGATGTGCAACGAGAGTCTCACCTTCGGCATGCTCCTTAAGAAAGTGCTCTAATTCGCGCAGATAGTCGTTTTCGGGCATCTGAAGGATGTGGTGGCGGTTTATCGAATCAAGCTTTTCGTACGAAAATGTTGCTGGTGAATTATTGACGCGCTCAAGAGAAAATTCTTGGATGAGCTCATCTTTGGTGAAAAATTCTCGATCATCTCCTGGATTCCAACCTAAAAGCGCCAGGTAGTTTATAATCGCAATAGGAATATAACCAAGGTCGCGGAATTCTTGATAGGTCACTGCACCGTGACGTTTACCAAGTTTCTTCTTATCACTACCTATTATTAGCGGCAAATGCGCATAGGTTGGGATGCTTCCGCCGAGAGCTTCGATAAGCAAAATTTGCCGCGGTGTTGAGGTTATGTGGTCTTCTCCACGAATTACGTGAGTAACACCCATATCGATATCGTCCACAACAACACTAAGGTGATATATGGGGTTTGTTTCAGAACGCGCAATAACAAAGTCACCGAAGTCTGTTGTGTCGATGGTTATGTCGCCTCGTATAATGTCGTGAAAGGTTACGTTCCTATTCGGGTTGCGGAAACGTATCACATGCTTGCCTGGCTCCCCTTCTGACTCCTCCGCGGTATATGCCACGTCTTTTTCAATAAGTGTTGTAAGTGCTGCCACGTACTTCTCAGTTCGCTCAGATTGTCGAAATGGCCCACGGTCAAAATCTAATCCCAAAGCAGTAAGTGTCTCAAGGGCAATAGCTTCGTGCATTTTATTACTACGTTCTTTATCGGTGTCTTCAAAGCGCATGACGATCGTTCCTCCATGTTTTCGAGTGAAGAGGTAGTTAAACAGCAGCGAGCGAATATTGCCGATATGCAAACTGCCGGTTGGCGATGGTGGAAATCGTGTGATTACTGTTTCAGCCATACTATTGTTCATGTTTGAGGGCGGTATTTACCACAAGCCGGGCAATTTTCTCAGATGCATCTGGTTTCGAGAATCTCTGGGCCGCTTCTGTCATTGAAGCTTGGATTTCTGGGTCGATCATAATCCGGTCAACTTCAGCGAGCAAAATATTTTTTGTTAGATTCTTTTGTTTCATCACTGTTGCTGCCCCTTCGCGCGCATACGCGAATGCGTTTTTTGTTTGGTCGTGGGATATCTCCTCAGGAAGTGGGATGACTATTGAGGGTATCCCCTGCGTTGCTGTTTCAAAGATGGTTCCTGATCCAGCGCGCATAACCACAACTGAAACTATCCCGTATGACATACGAAGGGCAAGAGTGTTCAAGAAGCTAAATGAGCGGTACCGATCTTTATTAGGGTTGTCTCGTAAGATTACATTAGAGATTTCGCGAACGCTTTCGATATTATCATTCCCGGTTTGGTGGATAACTTGATACTTTTCAAGTAGCTCTGGTAATGCATCAAGGATCACAGAGTTAATTGCTTGCGCTCCTTGGGATCCGCCAAGGACGAGGATTGTCGGCAGGTCTTCGCGCAAACTTAGATAGGCATGTGCCCCCTCACGCGCTGGGTGGAAAAGGGCTTTACGAATTGGTTGCCCGACAAGGGCAAACTTCTCCTTCTTTACATTAGGGAGATACTGAGTGACTCCCGGGAATGATATGGCGACAGATTGAGCCCACTTCGCGGCGATTACGTTCGCTCGCCCAGGGTGAGCGTCTGACTCGTGAATAATAAGAGGAATATTGAGGAGGCGCGCTGCGAAGGTTGTAGGAAAAGCTGCATATCCACCTTTGCTAAAGACAACATCAGGGTAGAGAAAATATAACTGAAATGTAGATTGGATAACCCCCAGTACTACTTTGATCATGTCGAAAGCGTTGCGTATTGCAAAGTAACGGCGCACCTTTCCAGCGCTACTCTTTTTCCAAATAATGTTTTGTTCGGCGAGAGCCTCGTAGTCAAGTACACTAGGGCCGATATAGTAAAGCTCTGGCGGGATAAGCTTTTCTCGTGCCGTAATTTCATGTACTTCTTCCGCTACTGCAATAATTGGATAGAAGTGACCACCTGTTCCCCCTCCTGTAAAAACAATTCTCATTCTCACTAGTATACCTTTCCCTAGAAGAGCGGCAAAACGGTTATTTCGCGTATTTTGAGACGTTAAGGATAATTCCCATCCCAGCAAGCATCACGAGCATAGCTGTTCCTCCGTGGCTAATGAATGGTAGCGGTAAGCCAGTGAGCGGTATTACTCCAAGCATAGATGAGATATTTATAAACGCTTGCACTGCCATAAGAAGTGTAATACCGATGACTACAAGTCCGCCAAAATAATCGGGTGCACGAACAGCGACCCAGAATGAACGAACAACAAGAGCAACGAATAGACCTATAATGAGAACGGCCCCAATAAAGCCGAATTCCTCTGCCGCAACCGCAAAAACTGAGTCTCCTATGGGCTCGGGCAAATAGCCGAACTTTTGGACGCTTTGTCCGAATCCTCGTCCCACTATCTTTCCGGAACCGATCGCTATAAGTGATTGTTTAATTTGATAGCCAGAACCAAGTTGGTCGGCGGCGGGGTTTACAAAGGTGGTGATTCGGTCTAATACATACGGGCGCACCGCAATAAGTACTCCGAGAGCAATAATTGCGACAAGGAACAAAATACCAATATCTCGCCAACGAGCGCCCGCTGCAAAAAATGTTCCTGCTGCTGCGGCGGCTATCACCACAAATGTGCTTGTGTCGGGTTGCAAGAGGAGAATGACAGCAGGCACAAGCAATATAAGAACAAATGCGACAATACCAGTCTTCGGGTTGCCCAAGTACGCACGCATATTAGACAGGTATGTTGCTAGGTATAGCATAGTACCTATTTTAAGGATCTCAGCAGGCTGGAGAGAAAGTGGACCAAGAGCTATCCAACGAGTTGCGCCACCTGAGGAAAAACCCAAGAATGGTACGAACACCAAGAGTGTCACCACTGCAGAAAAAATAAATATATAGAGTGAATACTGCTTTAAAAAGCGATAATGCAGGCGGGTCATAGCGAAAAGTACCACTGTTCCTATCCCGATTCCAAGGACGAGTTGGCTGAATGCCACGGAAGAAAAACGTGCACCTTCACGTGCTAGCAACCCAAGCGACGCCGAAGAAAAAAGAAAAAATCCCACTATCACGAGCAGCCCAATGATAATCATGAGCGGGCGGTCTATCTTGTTTCCAACGCCGCGCATGTTATCCAACGAGGGCTACAATAACGCCAAGAAAAGCAAACACTGCACCTAAGATCCAATACCGCATTGCTACTTTTGGTCCTGACCACCCGAGTGCTTCAAGGTGATGATGGAAAGGCGCTATACGAAAAATCTTTTTATTAATAAACTTTTTAGAGAGCAACTGTAAAATTGAACTGCCAACGGTGACTACAAGAAGAAAACCGATAATCGGCAAGACGGCAATTCCTATACCCTCTCCTAGGGTGTCGGTCATAAACACAATTGTTGCGAGAGTGAGCGTCAGAGCCATGGTGCCAGTTTCTGTCATGAAAAAGCGTGCCGGCGGAATGTTAAACCACAAAAATGCCAATATCGCGCCAACAAGCATTGCTGAGAATGCAGCTAAGTCGATTTGGTTTTGTGCCAGAGCAATAACAGAGTATGCTGCGAAAATTGTGGCAAATACTCCTCCTGCAAGACCATCTATACCGTCAATAGTTCCACTTGCGTACAGCGCTAAAGTAACGAGGACAAAGAAAGGAATTATAAGCCAACCAATTTCGAGAGGTTGAGCAAAAGGAATGCCTACAGCTACAATGTCGAGCTTTTCATAAAACCACCACCCGATAAAAATTGCCATCGCAATGATAACAAATAATCGACGACGCAAAGGCAATCCGTTACCCTGGTTGTAAATATCAAGGAAGTCGTTAGCGAGCCCAACGATGGCACCAATGGCGAGTGCAAAAAAAGGAATCCAAGTTTGTGCGCGACTCAAGAAATCCATCTTAACTGTTTGGGCCGTTGGCCAAAGAATCGCCACCGCCCCCATTCCAAGGATGGTTATAAGAGCACTTCCCCAAATGACGATACCTCCCATACGTGGGACTTCACGTTCACA
>Ga0210057_1004489_pt1 | contig 18492 bp, 23 predicted proteins | sample CryGeyCG2114_010_2_FD_183968 | JGI IMG/M metagenome (GOLD analysis project Ga0210057, IMG submission 183968) | Groundwater microbial communities from aquifer - Crystal Geyser CG10_big_fil_rev_8/21/14_0.10 (SPAdes) (version 2) | ecosystem: Environmental > Aquatic > Deep subsurface > Groundwater ...
GTTCCGGAATTATTTCCGCTGTTGTTTCCGGCTTGACCCCGCTTCTGGTTTTAACAAAAAATATTCCCATGCCCACGGCTACTAACAATATTAACAGCCCCAATGCCGTCGGGAAGTGAATTTTGGTCACTTTGTGGTTATTTAACATGTTTAGTTAGATAGCGCTGCCGCTGGCTACAGGAATCGGGCTGGTTAGCTTTGCGCTCGGACTGGAACTTCCTGGCACCAACAAAATTTCCGGCCTCGCCGGCTGCAAACTATTCCAATCAGCTTCCGGGACAATCTCCCGTTGTCTGATCCTTTCTATTGTGTCAAGGTCTAATATGGGCGTCAAGGGTAAAAGCAGCTTGGTTACTTCCGGCTTGACCTGGCTGGAATTTAAAGTTCTATAAACCGTCATGCCAATCCAGATAATTACGGTTGCCAAGGTTAAAATCGACAATCTAAAAAAGTCTTTTTTAAACTTTTTTTCATACCAATTATTAATCATTTTGCTCCTTTATCGGCAAATAAAATCCCGCTAGACTTAGGCTGGCAGTTACCTCCCCGCTGCCTTGCAATTTTTGTTTATTGAAATTAACTTCTTTAACAGCAATTAGCCGGTCAATTTTGGTTAAACCCTGCAAAAAATTTCTGATTTGTTGATAGTTGCCGGTAATGGTCAATTCCGCTGACAATTCAGTTTGGCCTGGTTTAGCGGCTTGGCCCACCAGGTTAAACTCCCCGAAACTGCCGGTGCTTATCGTTAGCCCTTGTTGATTAGCCAACCATTGAATCTGCCAGGCCAGCCTTTCCAGCTCTTCCTTTTCCGGCAGTACTTGATTGATTAACTTTAAATCATTGATCACTTTGGCATAATTAACTTCGGCAGTCTTTAACCCCAGCATTTTTTTAGTCAGCTTAACCTCTACTTCCTGCTGGTCGGAAATCTCTTTTTTTAACCCGGCAATGGTTTTAAAAGTTGGCAAAATGGCCATGCTTAAGAAAAACGCCACCGTAAAAATAGTTAAAGTAACCAGTCCGGAAATTCTGATTTTAGGTTGCCGGCCCCAAACTCTTAACTGCTGGTTATAGCGGTCATAGTTTTTCATTTTTGTTTAAAACCTAAACTCATTCTGAAAACAATGGCCTGACTGTTGTCTATCCCTGAACTGACATTTTCTAACCTAACGTCGCTAAACTCCTTGCTCGCTTGAGCTTGAGTTAACAAGGTTGCCAAACCCGCTTCTGACAAAACCTTTCCTTGTAAAGATACTTCTTTTTGATTAATCATAATTGATTTATAAGCCGCGTCTGCCGGCGTTATCTGGCTGATATGATCCAGCACTTCATCAATCTTTACCGGAGCCTCTTCTGTTGCTTTGATTTTTTGCAGTTGCCCCTGGGCCCGGTTAAATTTAGCTTCCAAATCACCGTAACTGCTGACAATTGCCTGTTTTTGTTTAATCTTTTCATTTAAGTCCGTTAACTTTCGATCTAACCCAAACCGGTATAAAAACGCTGAAATCACAATTAATTCTACAAACACCACCACATACCGCCCCACCGACAATGTCCAGGGAATGAGCTGTCCCAATATTCCGGTTTCCCAGGGCTCTTTTGGTAATAAATTAATTTCTTTCTTGCGGGCAGTCATACTTAAGTTTAAGTATACTACTTAAAGAAGCTTCATTAATCTGGACTTTAATCTGGCTGCTTTATTTTTGTGAATTACTTTCTGTTGGGCGGCTTTATCCAAAGCCGAGTAAGCCAGCTTCACTGCTTTGGCGGTTTTTTCTTTTCTGGCTTGTTTAACCGCCAGCCGCAAACTCTCCCGGTAAACTTTATTTACCCTTGTTCTCTTTTTATCTTGTTTTAACTTTTTGATCGCCGATTTAAGTATTGGCATAGTTTGGATTTTATATTTTTGTTATACTCGCGTCAAGATGATGAATCACTTGTTCAAACCGCAAAAAGGCATTCTTTCCGCCGCCGGTGTTCTTATGGCCGCGGTTTTTTTCTCCAGAATTCTCGGTTTGCTCCGCGACCGTTTTTTAGCCGGCGCCTTTTTTAACCCCACCACTTCCTGGCAGTTGGATGTTTATTTTGCGGCCTTTCGCTTGCCGGACATGATCTTTCAGCTTTTAGTGGTCGGGGCCTTATCCGCTGCTTTTATTCCGGTTTTTTCGCAATACCTGTTTACCAAAAAGGCCGAGGCTTGGCATATTGCTTCCAGCGTGATTACCGCCGGCCTGGTTTTATTTTTCCTGCTGGCTTCTGTCTTGGCAATTTTTAGTTTGCCCTTAAGCCGCTTAATTGCCCCTAGTTTCTCGACAGCCCAACTGCAGTTGATGTCCAACCTAACCCGGGTTTTAATTATTGCCCAAGTTTTCTTTTTAGTCTCTAATTTTTTAACCGGGATTTTGCAATCGCATCACTATTTTTTGGTACCCGCCTTAGCTCCGATTGCCTATAATTTGGGCATTATTTTCGGCATTGTTTTTTTAAGTCCGGTCTTCGGCATTTATGGCCCGGCCCTGGGAGTGATTATCGGCGCCTTTCTTCATTTTTTAGTCCAGGTGCCTTTAACCAAAAACATCGGCTTTCGCTTTAAACCATCCCTGGATTTTCACCATCCCGGAGTTCGCCGCATCGGCCGCTTAATGTTGCCGCGGGCGATTGCCTTGGCTGTTAGCCAGATCGAGTTAACCGTGGCTGTCTTTTTAGCCACTTCTTTATCTGCCGGCTCCCTGGCAATTTTTTATTTTGCCCAGCACTTAAACTCACTTCCGGTTGGTTTATTCGGCGCCACCATTGGCCAGGCCGCCTTGCCCAGCCTGGCCCAGCATTTTTCTCCCTCATCTTTTGCCAAATTCAAAAATCTGTTGACCACTTCCTTAAATCAGGTTTTGTATCTCAGTCTGCCTGCCGGCATGATTTTATTGATTTTACGCCTGCCCATTGTCCGCTTGGCTTTTGGGACTAAAAACTTTCCCTGGCAAGCCACGCTTTTAACCGGTCAGGTCGTCGCCCTGTTTGCCATTTCTGTTTTTGCCCAGGCCGCTATCGAAATTTTAGTCCGCGGGTTTTATGCCTTATCTAATACCCGGACTCCTTTATATCTGGCGGCAGTGGCAGTTTTCACCAACGTTAGTTTTAGTTTTCTTTTAGTTTATCGCTTCAACCTGGGCGTGCTCGGTTTGGCTTTAGCTATTTCTTTGGCCAGCTTTTTGCATGCCGGTCTGCTCTTATTCTTTTTGTCCCGGCTCATCGGCGGTTTCTCCCCCACGGACCTTCTCACCCCTTTTGTTAAAATGTCTTTAGCCACGATTGGCACCGGTTTCAGCCTATGGATTCCTTTAAGATTGCTTGACCGTTATATCTTAAACACTACCAAGACCCTGGATTTAATTATTTTAAGTATCATTACCGGCCTTATTGGCTTGGCTGTTTATCTGCTTTTATCTAAAATCTTAAAAATTAAAGAACTGGAAAGCTTTATGGGTTTAATTAAACGCTTTACTCATTATGAATCCCTACCAATCAACTATTAGGAATTTTTGCGTTATCAGCCACATTGATCACGGTAAAACTACCTTAACCGACCGTTTTCTGGAATCAACCCACACGCTTTCTGAGTCCAAGTACAAAGAACGGTTATTGGACTCTAATCCAATCGAACAAGAGCGGGGAATTACTATTAAGCTGGCCCCCGTCCGCCTGCACTATTCTCTGAATTCTATATCTTATATTCTTAATTTAATCGATACTCCCGGCCATGTTGATTTTTCTTACGAAGTTTCCCGTTCTTTGGCCGCTTGTGAAGGCGCCGTTTTACTGGTTGATGCCGCTCAGGGGATTCAGGCCCAAACCATGGCCAATGCCAACTTGGCCTTCGAAAACCACTTGGAATTAATTCCGGTGATTAATAAAATTGATTTGCCCAACCTTGACCTGGACAATCTTAGCCGGCAAATGCAGGCCACTTTTGGTTTTGCCAAAAAAGAAATTCTTTTTGTGTCCGCTAAAACCGGCCGGAACGTAATTCAATTAATTGAAGCGGTGATTAATCGTTTGCCCCCGCCGCCTGGCGACGACCAGGCCCCGCTCCAGGCTTTAGTTTTTAACTCTTTTTATCATCCTCATCATGGCGTGATTGCCTATATCCGCTTAGTCAACGGTCGGATTAATCACCGCCAAAGCCTTAAGTTTTTTTCCAATCAAACTATTTTTAAACCGCTGAACTTGGGTTACTTTACTCCCGCCCTGAAACCGGTTGACTCTTTGACTTGCGGCGAAGTCGGTTATATTGCTACCGGTTTAAAAGACATCTCTCTTTGCCACGTTGGGGACACCATCACCGCCGCCGACTGCCGGGCCTGCCCGCCTTTGGCGGGATATCATGAACCCCAACCGGTTGTATATATGGATTTTTATCCTTTGGAAAACAACGATTTTATTAAACTAAAATCATCTTTGGAAAAATTCCGCTTAACCGACTCCAGCATTATTTACTCTCCGGTGAACTCCTCGGTTTTAGGCAGTGGTTTTAAAATTGGTTTCCAGGGATTGCTCCACGCCGAAATTGTTGAGGAGCGTCTGGAGCGCGAATTTGCTTTAGAGTTGATTACCACCAGCCCCTCGGTGGAATATCAACTGGAACTCAAAAAAAATCAGCTGCTGATTTCTATTTTCAGTCCGGCCGATTTTCCCGACCCCTCTTTAATTAATAAAACCTTGGAACCATTTATTAATTTAACTATTTTTAGCCCCCTGAAGTACTTCGGCGGCATCATGGATTTATGTCAGGACCACCGGGCTCATTTAATCGCTCAGGAATTTCATGGCCAACAACTCAAATTAAATTATTTTATGCCCCTGCAGGAGTTAATCAGCGGTTTTTTTGACCAGTTAAAGTCTGTTTCTTCCGGCTTTGCCAGTTTAACCTGGCTGTTTGCCGGCTTTGTCCCCAGCGACATTGTCAAACTGGAAGTTTTACTCAATCGTCAAATAATTGAGCCCCTTTCCGTTTTAACCATCCGTTCTAAAGCGCAAAAATTAGCTTTGAAATTAGCCAAAAAGCTAAAAGCCGCCCTTCCCCGCCAGCAGTTTGAACTGCCGATTCAGGTTGCCTTAGGCGGCCAGATTTTAGCCAGGGAGACTTTAAAAGCCTATCGTAAAGATGTCACGGTTAAACTCCACGCTGCCGATTTAAGCCGCAAAGCCAAACTTTTGGAAAAACAGAAAAAAGGCAAAAAAAGGCTGAAGGCTTTTGGCCGGGTAGTTCTGAATCAGGACACCTTTTTGGCCGTTATTCGCTAACCTCAGTTGTTGGTCTGACAGTTAATTTAACCATCTCATTAGCCGGCATTATTACCTGCCCCGCCCAAGTCCCGCTGTTAATTTTTACCATGGTTTTTTGGGTTTGGCCGTTAAAGTTTTCTTTAATCACTTCATAACTGCCTGACCGGAGATTTTTAATTACTACCGGTACTGTCTCATGGTGACTATTAGCCGGGTCATAGTTAACCAAAAAAATTTGCAGCTCGTCAGCCTTTTTGGCGGCCACGGCTTTTACCCAACTGCCCTCGCCGGTTAAATAAATTCTGGTTTCCCCTAGAGCATTGAGCCACCTATAGGCCTGATATCTTGGCTTTAATACCAAACCAGTATCCTCGTGGCTCATCATGCCGAATCTTCCCCAAAATGTTTTATTTTCCGGGCTTAAGCCATCCTTAATTTCAAAACTAAAAGCTTTGGATACTGAACCAATCATTTCCAAGACACTGGCTAAGGTGTGGGCCGCTCCCAGATTATCATCATAGCCCGGGTTATTTTCTGCATCCAGGCCCCACTCCGACACAATTTTTTCCTTTAAAGCCAACCGGGGATACGTTTCTAACAAACTGCTTAACTCTTCGACATCTTTTTTATATTGCTCCGAACTTAAGCTGTAGCGGTGCCAGGAGACAAAATCAAACCTTAAATTTTCTTCATTAACCATCTTAAACATCGCTTCAATCCAGTTTCTATACATACCGGTAGTCGCCGGCCCGCCCAGCTTAAATGATTGGACATTAGCAGCCTTGTTTGCCGCCATCGCTGTTTGTCGGTACATCTCTAAATAGTTTTTGTCTCCCGCAGTCTTCCAGTTGCCGAACAAATCCGGCTCATTCCAAACTTCATAGTAAACCTTATCGATATTTTTATTATTTTTGCCGGAATAGTGCTCAATCGTTGTTTTAACCACTTCCTGCCACTGGTCCCAGCTGTCCGGCTTGCCGGTAACATCACTGCCTAAAGCTGGCGGCATATATGACAACGCTAAAAACGGCTTTGCTCCCATTTTTAAAATCGCCTCCACTTCCCGGTCCAATTTTGTCCAGTTAAATTTTAACCGGCCGTCTTCCTTTTTAACCACATCGTAAAAATCATAAATATGATCAAGCCGGACATAGCCGGGGGAGAGGGCCTGCATCGGTTTGATCGCCGCTGTTAACATGCCGTCGTGTGACTCGCCGCCCTGGCTGAAGTTATTCCATAATCTCGGCACTGGCCCGATCTCTTTATCTGCTTCCACCACTATTTCCGCCTTTTTCCCAGTGGCCTCAGAAAACAACCGGCTGACTTTTGAGCCTAAATCCAAACTAATCGCCAGCCCCACCAGCAAAACTATCAATCCCAGTATTTTTAACTTCATAGCCAGATTATAACAAAACCGCCCTTGACAACGTTTAGACAAGTGTGTAATATAGTTGTGTATGTTAATAAGAAAACAGATTTTACTGCAGGATAACCATGAATATGCGATTGAGGAATTGGCGGCCTTGACCGGGAAATCTTTTTCTCAAATAACCCGGACACTTTTGGACCGGGCGATTAAAACTGAAGGGAAAAAGATTAAAAAGAAAGCGAAAAACAAACAAACGCAATTTGAAGCGCTGGAGCAATGGGCGGCAAACCCGGTCAGCGGCCCCGGCGACTCTGAATACGATAAATATGCCTACGATCTCTAAGATTTTTATTGACACCAATGTTTTTGTGGCCATAAAGGACGATAAAGACTCAACTCATGACCGGGCAATATTATTGTTAAAAACACTAAAATCAAAAAAAGTGAGATTTTTTACTTCTTCAGATGTGATTGGTGAATCAATTACCGTGATTTCCAAAAAACTGGGAAAACTAGCGGCGATTGAGTTTTTAAATCACGCTAACAACTATGCTAAAGAAATATTTATTGATAAATTTTTACATAAAGAAGCCAAAGATTTTTTCAAGAGGGTTAAATCCAAAAAAATTTCTTTTATTGACTGTTCCAGTGTCGTGGCCATGAAGCGGAATAAAATCAAGGCAATTTTCAGCTTTGACAGGGATTTTAAGCAGTTGGGCGTGACACTGGCAGCAAGTGCTTTTTGACTTTTAATGACCTTCAAGGTCCAACCTTGTAGGTAACAGGCGGGAATTGAGACAATTTTAACTACTTCAAGGTTGGACCTTGTAGACCTTGTAGGCCTAGTTGCTCAAGAAATTCTATTAATGACGAAGCTAGAAAAATCGGCAAAGACGGATATTACGATCAAGTCAAACAGCGGAATTATCCCCTTGACAGTTATTTAGCAGTCGTGGTAGCATACTGCTAATATGAATCTTACTGATCGCCAGTCTCAGATATTAAAAGCGATTATCGATGAATTTACTACTACCGCTGAACCGGTCGGCAGTATTACCCTGGAAAAGAAATACAACTTAGGTATCTCTCCGGCCACGATTAGAAATGAGATGATGGATTTAACCAAGTCCGGATTTTTAAAACAGCCTTATACTTCGGCCGGCCGGACCCCTACCCCCATGGCCCTAAAATATTATGTCCGGGAGCTGATTAAAGAAGAAGAACTGTCTGTGGCCGAAGAAGTAGCCGTTAAAGAAAAAGTTTGGGACAGTCGTTTTCAAGCTGACAAGTTTTTAACGAGCTTGACTAAAGCCTTGGCTGACAAAACCAAAGCTCTGGCAGTCGCCTGTACTTCTGTCGGCGGCTTGTTTCATGCCGGAGAAGCCCATATTCTGGATAACCCCGAGTTTTATGATATTGATGTCGCCCGCGCCGTTTTATCTTTAATTGACGAATTCAGCCGGATTAACTCCATTTTCACTAAAGCTTCCGGCGAAGAAACCATTCATATTTTAGTCGGTGATGATTTTGACTCAGATCTATTTGAGGCCTTGGGTATGGTGTTTGTTGATTTTTCCAGCCCCAATCTTTCCGGTTCCTTAGGAGTGATCGGCCCTTCCCGTTTATCTTACCAAAGCATTGTCCCCACTGTCCGTTATTTTGGCAGTTTAATTAATCAAATAGCCGCCAATTGGTAATCTTTATGAAAAAACCTTCTCCGACTCAAACATTGGAAAACCAACTGAAGCGCACTTTGGCTGATTATCAAAATCTGCAAAAAAGAGTTGTGGCTGATCAGCAGGACTTTGTTAAATTTGCCAACGCCGTTTTATTGACCAAGCTTTTACCGGTTTTGGACGACCTGGAAAAAACTCAGGAGCATCTGAAAAACGCCGGTTTGCAGTTAACAATTGATAAGTTTAAATCAGTTTTGCAGGCAGAAGGTATCAGTGAAATTAAACTATTAAACACTGTTTTTGACCCTAAAACCGCCGAGTGCGTTGAACTTATCCCCGGAAAAAAAGATTATATTATAGAAATAGTTCAAACCGGCTATGCCCTTCAAGGTCGGGTGTTAAGACCTGCTAGGGTTAAAGTCGGTAAAGGAGTTTAATATGTCTAAAATCATTGGTATCGATTTAGGGACTACCAATTCCGTCGTTGCTGTCATGGAAGGCGGCACCCCCAAAGTTATTGCCACCAGCGAAGGCCGAAACTTAATTCCTTCCGTTGTCGAGCCGCTGAAAAATTTGGTCGGCGATATTGCCAAGCGCCAGATGGTTTTAAATCCGGAGAACACGATTTATTCGATTAAACGGCTGATGGGCCGGAAGACCGGCGATGCCGAAGTGAAAAAGACTCAAGGCATGGTTGCTTACAAGATTGTTAGCGGCAAAGACACCATGGTCATGGTAGAGGTTGAGGGGAAAAAATATTCTCCTCAGGAAATCTCCGCCATAATCCTGCAAAAAGCCAAAACTGATGCCGAGGCCTATTTAGGCGGTTCAATTGACAAAGCCGTGATTACTGTTCCGGCTTACTTTAACGATGCCCAGCGTCAAGCCACCAAGCAAGCCGGTGAAATTGCCGGCTTAAAAGTCGAACGGATATTAAATGAGCCGACCGCGGCCGCTTTGGCCTATGGCTTGGAAAAGAAAAAAGTCGAGACTATTGCCGTTTATGATTTAGGCGGCGGTACTTTTGATATTTCCGTCTTGGAGCTTGGGGATAATGTTTATGAAGTTAAAGCCACCAACGGCAATACTCACTTAGGCGGCGATGATTTTGACCAAAAACTCATTGATTATATTACCGCTGAATTTAAAAAGGAAAACGGCATTGACCTGAAAGCTGATAAACAGGCGCTCCAGCGGGTTAAGGATGCGGCCGAAAAAGCCAAAATCGAGCTGTCTTCTTCCAAGGAAACCGAGATTAATCAGCCCTTTATTACCCAATCTAAAACCGGTCAGCCTTTGCATCTGACTATGAAACTGACCCGGGCGAAACTGGAAAGCTTGGTTGACGATTTAATTAAAGAAACTGTTGCTCCGGTTAAGGCCTGTTTAAAAGATGCGAAGAAAACCGTCAAGGATATTGATGAAGTAGTTTTGGTTGGCGGCATGACCCGGATGCCTAAAGTTTATCAGACGGTCAAAGATCTTTTTGGGAAAGAACCGAATAAATCCGTTAATCCGGACGAAGTTGTGGCCGTTGGTGCCGCCATTCAAGCCGGAGTTTTAATGGGCGATGTCACCGATGTTTTGCTTTTAGACGTTACCCCCTTAACTTTAGGTATTGAAACTTTGGGCAGCGTTTCCACCCCGTTAATTGAGCGCAACAGCACCATTCCCACCAGCAAATCCCAGATATTTTCCACTGCCGCCGATAACCAAACATCAGTGGAAATCAATGTTCTCCAGGGTGAGCGGCCGATGGCTGCAGACAATAAATCTTTAGGCCGCTTCATTCTTGACGGCATTCCGCCTGCTCCCAGAGGCATTCCGCAAATTGAAGTCACTTTTGATATTGACGCCAACGGTATCTTAAATGTCACTGCCAAAGATAAAGCTACCAATAAAGAGCAGAAGATTACGATTAAAGGCTCGACCGGTCTGTCAGAAGAAGAAGTCAAAAGCATGACCGCTGAGGCGGAAAAACACGCCGAAGAGGACAAGTTGAAAAAAGAGCGGATCGATGCCCGCAATCAGGCCGACACCCTCATTTTCACCAGCGAAAAAACCCTGAAAGATGCCGGCGATAAAGTTAAGGCTGAGGATAAATCCGAAGCCGAGAAAAAGATCAAGACCTTGAAAGACATCTTGGAATCAGGCTCGAAAGACGAACTGGAAGCCAAAACCAAAGACTTGTCCGAAGCCATCCAGAAAGTCGGCGCCGCCATGTACGAGGCGCAGAAGACCGAGCCAAAATCCGAAGATAAAAAACCCGAGGATAAAAAAGCTGACGTTCAGGAGGGTGAGGTAGTTAAAGAATGACTACCAAACGAGACTTCTATGAAGTCTTAGGTGTTAATAAAAATGCCACTCCGGCGGAGCTGAAAAAAGCCTACCGCCAGCTGGCGTTAAAGTACCATCCGGACCGGAACAAAGCCGCCGACGCGGCGACTAAATTCAAGGAAATTTCCGAAGCTTACGAGGTTTTATCCAATCCGGAAAAAAAGCAAACCTATGACCAATATGGTCACGCTGCTTTTGATCCTTCCCAGGGCTTTGGAGCCGGTGGTCCATTTGGCGGTGGTCAGCAAACTTACCGCCAAGGTCCGTTTACTTATACTTACACTACCGGCGGCCAAGGCGGCGGTTTTGATTTTGGCGGCTTTTCTGATCCGTTTGAGATTTTTGAGTCTTTTTTCGGCGGCGGCTCGCCGTTTCGCCAGGCACGTCAACTGCCCCGTTACGGCATTCAGATAGATTTTATGGAAGCGGCCAAAGGCTGCGAGCGGACACTAGTTCACCAGGGAAGAGAATACACCATTAAAATTCCTGCCGGCAGCGACGACGGTACCCGCATCCGCTTTGAAAAATTTTATGTCACCATTGAGGTCCGGCCTGACCGCCGCTTTAAGCGCGACGGTTTGGATATTTTTATCGACGAGCCGATCTCTTTTTCCCAAGCGGCCTTGGGCAGCGTGGTTATCGTCCCCACTATTGACGGTGAGCTGAAATTAAAAGTCCGTCCCGGCACCCAGTCGGGAACCCTGATTCGCTTGCGCGGCCAGGGCATGCCGGTCTTGCGCGGTGGCGGCTTGCCTCGCCGGCAGGCGGGCCGCGGCGACCAGTACGTCCGCTTGATTATTAATATTCCCGAACACCTCTCCCGCCGCCAGCGCCAACTATTAGAAGAATTTGACAATGCCTGAAGTTTCCATTTATCAAAAAATTAAGAAAATAACCGACGGAAAAATTGCTTCTTGTTATGTCTATTACTTGAAACCGGGCGGCAGGGAACTAAAACATTATCATCAAGGTGTAGAGTTGGTGTATGTTTTAAAGGGAAGTTGTCAAACCCACCAGCAGGGAAAATTATATGTTTATAAAAAGGGTCAAATTCATGAAGTAATTAATGACTCAAAAAACCAGCTTGTGTTTATTTGTTTAACAATTCCTCCGGAATCAAAAAAGAACACGATTTATATTTAAGGTAAAATTAGCTTTATGAAACTTTTACCCTTTAACCCGCCAGTAACATTTCCTATATTTTCCGCTTGACAATAGTACTTTTAAATGGTACTTTAAAGGTACTATGAACAGCACTTTTAGTATTCCTATTACTCAATTAAAACAAAACGCCGCCCAGGTGATTGATGACGTGGTCACCAGCGGTCAATCAGCGATTATTATGCAGCGGTCCCAGCCCAGAGTTGTCATTGCTGATTTTGATTACTTTAATTCTCTCGAGGCCGCCGTGGTCGATTTTTTAGACGCCCAAGAGGCGGAAAAATCCAAAAAAGAACCCAAAATATCTTTGAAGAATTATATTAAGAAACGTTGGGGTAATTAATGCAGGTGTTAATCACCAAAAAAGCCGCCAAGGAATTGGACAGAATTCCTGACCAAATTGCCAGAAATATTGCCAATCGTTTAAGTCAATTATCCCAAGACCCGTTTCCCTTAAACAGTAAAAAACTGGCGGGGCAGAATAATTATCGGTTGCGGATCGGCGTTTACCGGGCCATTTATACCATTAATTCCAAAGAAAAGGCTATTACTGTTTTGCGAGTCGCCCACCGGAAAACTGTGTATCGGTAGAGTTGACAAATAACTTGATAATTAGCTTTACAATTATTTTTTTGAAATTCCTACAGGGACTGTCCTAGTAGACACAGAAAGGAGTAAAATAAATCGATGTCGAATTTTTGGTTTACAACCTGGGATGTGCCGGAATATAAAGAATGGGCGCAAAAAAAGAAGTATGGTTACTTATTGACGATTATCAGAAAACAGCCGCAGGATTTTTTGGCAGTTAAGGCTAAGTTGATTTTTAAGGCCAAAGGTTTGCCTCAATTTGTAACTTTGCAGAGTTCAACGGTCAAAACCGGAAAAGAAGCCAAGGCAGTAATCAAAAAATGGCAAGGGATTTTAACTATTTTATGAAGACTTTTGAGATTATTACTAACCCCAGGAGAAAAACCAGAATTAAAGATTTTATGGATAAAAACCGCAAAGTGGCGCTGAAGTATTACGATTTATTAGAGCAGGAATCTAACCAAAAGAAGCTGTTGCCTGAAATGAAAAAATTAATTGTCATTGATCCGGATTTTTATGATCCGTATCTGGCGGCGTCGGATATTTTGGAAAAAGACGGTTTTGACAAAGAAGCTAAAGCATTAATGAAACTTGGCTACGAAAAAGCAATGAAAAGAATTGTTGATTGCGAGGGGAATTTCCCGGAAACGTTATTTTGGGGTTATTTGGAAAACAGGCACATAATCAGGATTATCGACGCTTGGGCTTATTGGCTTTGGGACGACGGTAAAAAAGAAGCGGCGTTGGATCTTTTCCGGAGATTGTTTAGATCAAACCCCAATGATAATATCGGTGCCCGTCACAGCATTTTAAGTTTAAGGTTGGGCAAAAAATCTTATTATCTGGGGTTAAAATTTCCCTTAATGGGGGGATTGGACGCGGTTAAAGTCGATAACTGGTTTAAAGAAAATTATTCGAAGTTTCCCGAAGATTTTGAATGGTGGGTAAAATTGATGGCAAAAGATTTAGGGTGGTGTCCCGATACATCTTGACAATGTATAAGATAGTATATACAATTAATTTGTGATCATCAGAAAACCGATTGAATTTCTTTGGGATGAAGGCAACCAGCAAAAAAACTGGCTGAAGCACAAAGTGAAAACCAAAGAATGTGAAGAAGTTTTTTTAGACGATCAGAAAAAAATTGCCAAAGATAAATTTCATTCAAAATCAGAACCAAGATTTATTCTTTTAGGCAAAACTAAAAAGATGCGGCTGATATATTTGATTTTTACGACAAGAAGTAAAAAAATCAGAGTTATATCTGCCAGAGATATCAATAAAAAAGAAAGGAAGCTTTATGAAAAAACCACTTAAATTGCCGAGATTTAAAAATGAAGACGATGAAAGAGATTTTTGGTCAAAAATTGATCTAACCGATTATTTTGAGCCGAAAGATTTTGTGCCGGTATCTTTTCCCAATTTAAAACCAACTACCAGAGCGATTTCTATCCGTTTGCCGGAATACCTGATTGACAGGCTTAAGGAAAAAGCCAACGCGATCAGCATTCCCTATCAATCGTTGATTAAAAGCTATTTAAAACAGGCTGCCTTTGCCAATTAGTAAAGTTCTGACCTGATCGGTGACCCGATTATGACCCGATTACTCTTGACAAAATCGGGTCATTTTACTAAAATAACTGTATAATGACCTTCAATCCTCATTTTTCCATTACTCCCCAGTTAGCCAATTTATTGACAGAAATTGCCGTTTGCCGGCAAAAAATTCTCTCTTTGAAAATATTACCCAAAAGAGAAATTGGTTTAATCAAAAGCGCCCGGTTAAGGATGATTCACTCTTCCACGGCGATTGAAGGTAATTTATTAGGCTTGAGAGACGTAGAAGCAGTTTTGGCTGGCAAGAAACCGGCCGAGGCACAACGCGACGATATTACCGAAGTCATTAATTACGAAAAAGTTTTACGTTTTATTGACGTATTGGATAAGAAGAAAAAAATTGATTGGGAGAAGACGGTTTTGAAAATCCATAAATTGACCACGGACGAATTGTTGCCCAAGAAAGACAGCGGTCATTACCGCCATGGGCCGGTGTATATTATTCAACGGCCGCTGAATCAGATTATTTACACTGCTCCGGATTATAAAAAAGTCGCTAAACTTATGAACGATTTATATTCTTGGTTAGAGAGCGAAGCGACCAAAAAATTATCACCGGTAATCATCGCGGCGATTGTCCACCACCAATTTGTGACAATTCACCCCTTTATTGACGGTAACGGCCGGACTGCCCGGGCATGGGCGACCTTGGTTTTGTATAGCCGCGGTTGGGATATTAAAAAACTGTTTGCTTTGGAAGATTATTACAATCTTGACCGGAGCAGTTATTATGAAGCGATCCGAAGGGTGAGGCAAGAAAAAGACCTAACTTTTTGGCTGGAATATTTTTCCCAAGGGTTTCTCAAAGAACTGGAGCAGGTGTTGGAGAAAATGGAACTTTTTTCTCTGGAAACTAAAACCAAGCAAGAGCCGGTTTATTTAAGCAAGCGCCAGCGGGAAATTTTAGAATTTGCGGCAATTAACGGTAAGATTTTTCGTTCCGACGTGGTCGATATTGTCTCGGTCAGCCCGAAAACCGCCTACCGGGAGCTGGAATTTTTAAGCCAAAAAGGTTTCATTAAAAGGAAAGGCAAGGGGTCAACCAGCCACTACGTTTTAGCGGAGAAGTTGTAACTTATGGCCCACTATCTTATTTTCGGCGACTCGATTGGCTGCGGCGAAGGCGACCCTCATGGCGGTTGGGCGAAGTTGTTAGCTGAAAAATATCCGGTAAAAAATTTAAGCATTGACGGAGCCACAACAGATAATTATGTAAAAAATTTCCCCACGAACATTGATAAAAATTCAACTTTAATTATTGCTTTAGGCGTAAATGATTCTGCCAAACTACCATTAACAGAATTTCAACAAAACTTAATTCAATTAATTAAACTGGCGAAAAAATATACACAAAAAATTATCTTCGTCGGTCCGGCGCCGGTTAATCAGGTTAAGGTTGATCCGGTACCTTGGGCGCCGGAAATATCCTACAAAAACAATCTGATTAAACAATTCAGCGCAGCAATTTGCCTGATCGCCCGAAAAGAAAAAATTAAATTTATTGATTTATTCAATCAACTGCCGCCAGAATATATAAAAACTCTCAATGACGGTTTTCACCCCAATCACGCCGGCCACGAGAAAATTTATAAAATTGTGGTAAAGAATATTAAAATGTGCTAAAGTAGTTAAAGTTATCAGTAAGTTGATGAGAAGAGGCGGGTTAACCGCCTTTTTAAATAATTATGGACATTACTAACTTGCCTAAGTCAGCCAGGACTGAGTTTACTTCAGCCCTGAATCAAATCTGCGCCGAGCGGGGGATTTCCCCTCAGGCGGTAATTGCCACCATTAAAACTGCCCTTATCGCTGCTTATAAAAAAGATTTTGGTTTAACTGAAGAAGATGAAGACATTAGTTATGAAGCCGAGCTTGACGAAATTGTCGGTTCAGCGAAGATTTTTGAACTGGATAAAAAGGGCAAGAAAAAAGACATTACTCCGCCCGGGTTTGGCCGCATTGCCGCCCAGACTGCCAAACAGGTAATCCTGCAGCAAATCCGTGAAGCCGAAAAAGACGCCATTATTACTGAATATCAGGATAAAATCGGCGCCCTGGTTAATGGCATGGTCTTGAGGTTTGACGGCCAGTTTATCATCTGCGACATTGGCCGCGGCCAGGGCTTGATGCCTCCGGAAGAGCAGGGCGGCGGTGAACATTACCATCTTAATCAGCGCTTAACGCTGTATATCAAAGATATTCAGGAGACGATTAAAGGCAAACAAATTATTATCTCCCGGGCTGACCCGCAGTTAGTGATTGAACTGTTTAAACGCGAAGTGCCTGAAGTCAATTCCGGGGCCGTGGAAATCAAACTTATTGCCCGTGAAGCCGGCAGCCGCTCCAAAGTAGCGGTTGCTTCCTCTCAGGCAGGCGTGGACCCGGTTGGCTCTTGTGTTGGCCAAAAAGGCGTTCGGGTCCAGGCAGTGATTAACGAACTGGGCGGCGAGAAAATCGATATTATTGAATATTCAGACGACGTCGAGAAATTCATTATTTCCTCTTTACAGCCGGCCGATAACTTAAAAGTGAAATTAGATGAAAAAAAGAAAACTGCGGTCGTCACCGCCCCGGAAGATCAGCTGTCTCTGGCGATCGGCCGCGATGGCCAGAATGTCCGTTTAGCCGCCAAACTAACCGGTTATAAACTTAATCTCAATCCGCCTAAAGCTAAAAAGGCCAAAAAGGCCAAGCCAAAAGATGACAAAAGTACTAAAAAATCCTCGAAAAAAACTGAAACCCCAGCGTAGCTCGAAGAGCGAAGTGGGGCGGCCACCGGTCATTACCGTCATGGGCCATATTGATCATGGGAAAACCACTCTTTTGGATGCTTTGCGCCACACCCATGTTGCTGACAAAGAATCAGGCGGCATCACCCAGCACATTGGCGCTTATCAGCTTGATTACCAAGGCAGAAAAATAACCTTTATTGATACTCCCGGCCATGCCGCCTTTGCCTCGATGCGTTCCCGGGGCGCCCAGGTAACGGACTTAGTTGTTTTGGTCATTGATGCAGTTGAAAGCGTTAAACCGCAAACTAAGGAATGTTTAGACCACATTAAAGCCGCCCAAGTGCCTTTTCTGGTTGCCATCAATAAGATCGACTTGCCTAATGCCAGCAGTGCTATTGTTAAAAAAGACTTAGCCGATGCCGGGGTGATGGTGGAAGGTTTTGGCGGCGATATTGTTTGCGTGGAAATTTCTGCCAAAACCGGTAAAAATCTGGATCAGCTCTTAGAAATGATTCTTTTATTAACGGAAATGAGAGGGTTGGAGAATAAACCTTTAGCCCCGCTTCAAGCCGTGGTGATTGAATCTTTCTTAGATAAAAACCGTGGTCCCATAGCTACAATCATTGTCAAACAAGGCACTTTAAAGCTCGGCGACCAACTTAACCTGGGTCAGGCTACCGGTAAAGTTAAGGCTTTATTTAATGAAAAAGGCGAACCATTAACCGCCGTTTTGCCCGGTTGCCCGGCCCTGGTTTTAGGTTTTAGCACCGTGCCCTCCGTAGGAGCCAATACTGTTTCCGATTCTCCCACCAACATTGATCCCAACGCTAAAACCTTAAAAGTAATTCTCAAAGCTGATGTTGCCGGCACCTTAGAAGCCATTACCCAAAATTTATCTTCCGAAGTGACTTTAATTTCTAGCGGCGTCGGCGAGATTGGTGAGGCCGATGTCGCTTTAGCCCTCTCCACCAAAGCTAAAATTATCGGCTTTAGGGTTAAAACCACCTCTTCAGCACAAAAATTAGCGGAAATTGAAAAAGTCTTGATCAAAAACTACTCACTAATTCATGAACTCTTAGACGATCTTCAGGACCAGGTTTTAAAAATGCTGGAGCCGACCATTGATGAAGAAATTTTGGGTGAAGCCAAAATCATTGCCCAGTTTACTGCCAAAGGCGAATCAATCGCCGGCTGTAAGGTCACTTCCGGCAAGTTAATGCCCGGTAACTTAGTTCACTTATTAAGAAACAAAGAACCGATTGCTCACTCCAAAATTAAATCTGTCCATCAGGGGAAAGAAACAGTTGACAAGGCCAAAAAAGGCGAGGAATACGGTCTTGCCTTTACCGCTCCCTTAAGCTTTCAGATTAAAGACACCCTTCAGGCGTACAAAAAAATCTAACCAGCTCTTAACAAACGATTGTTTAAAAGTTTATAATATGGAAAGTTGGAAAATTAAACTTTTTGTATATGCAGCAACTTATCTCAGGCTTCCAAACAGAATGGGTTAAAGTCCTTAATAAAGGCTTAGTCACGTTGCCGAAAAATTTCCGGGACACCGTCGGTATTCGGGCAGGCGACGTGGCTAAAGTTAAAATGGTCGGCCGCCGCCTGGTGATTGAACCCAGAGATTTGGCCGATTATGAAGTTTACTCTCAAAAAGAGTTCAAACAAATGCTTCAAGCGGATAAGCTACCCAAACTTCTGGCTAAAAAAACCGCCAAGATAT
>Ga0210057_1004490_pt1 | contig 18481 bp, 23 predicted proteins | sample CryGeyCG2114_010_2_FD_183968 | JGI IMG/M metagenome (GOLD analysis project Ga0210057, IMG submission 183968) | Groundwater microbial communities from aquifer - Crystal Geyser CG10_big_fil_rev_8/21/14_0.10 (SPAdes) (version 2) | ecosystem: Environmental > Aquatic > Deep subsurface > Groundwater ...
GAAGAACATAATAATAAACATCTTGATGAAATGGGCGGGACAGATATTGAATTTATTATTTTTAAAAGTCCTTTAGGGAGAGTAAAGCTTGAATATGTTGTTAAACCTGTTGTTCTTGATAAAAAAACAAATTACTCCCAACGTATTGGATCAGAATCAAACGTGGAATATATTTACAGCGAAGATGAAAAAACAAGCAGATTAATCGCATACAAATGGGATGAATCTGAAAGCGATTGGATTGAAATAGACGCGGATAGTTTTAAATAAATTTATGGATATTAAAAGTGCTGAATTTGTAAAAGGAATAATGGGAACGGATAAAATTCTTGAGGACAATAAACCGCAGATTGCTTTTGTGGGCAGATCAAATGTAGGCAAATCAAGTATTATTAATTTACTTGCTAATAGAAAAAATTTAGTTAAATCAAGTTCAAAACCAGGAAAAACAAAACAGATTAATTTTTTTCTGATTAATAAGAAAGTTTTTTTTGTTGATTTGCCGGGATATGGATTTATGAAAATGGATTTGAAAAAGAAGGAAAAGATTAGAAAATTAATTATTTGGTATTTATTCCGTTCTGAAGTTGAAATTAGTAAAGTAATTTTAATTATTGACGCTAAAACAGGTCCGACTGATTTTGATATAGAAATGTTTAATCTTTTAAAAAAAACAGAAAGAGAAATTATTATTGTTGCTAATAAGATTGATAAATTAAAGAAAAATGATGTTATGAAGGAAATTAAAAAAATTAAGGAAAATACAGGATTTAATGAAATTATTCCTTTTTCGACAAAAACAAAAGAAGGAAAAGAAAAACTATTAGAAAAAATATTTAATTATGTCTGAATATTATAACGCTAAAAGAAAATATGGACTTTTTAATCCTGATTCAGGCGAAGTTTTTAAATTAAGTCGTTCTAAAATTGATTTATTTTTAAATTGTCCTCGTTGTTTTTATTTAGACCGCAGACTAGGAATAAGCAGACCGCCAATGTTTCCTTTTACTCTTAATTCAGCTGTTGACGCACTTTTTAAAAAAGAATTTGATATTCACAGAGTTAAAAAAGAAGCTCATCCGATGATGAAAACCTATGGAATAGACGCTATTCCTTTTGGGCATGAAAAAATGGAAGAGTGGAGGAATAATTTTTCTGGCATTAAATTTTTACATAAACCAACTAATTTTTTAATATTTGGAGCGATTGACGATATTTGGATTAATCCGCAAAAAGAATTAATTATTGTTGATTATAAATCAACTGCTAAAAACAGCGAGATAAATCTTGATGCTGATTGGCAGATTGGCTATAAAAGGCAAATGGAAATTTATCAATGGCTTTTTAGAAAAAATGATTTTAAAGTTGCTGAAACAGGATATTTTGTTTACGCTAATGGCAAAACAGATAAAGAAGCTTTTGATGCCAAGCTTGAATTTGATATTAAAATTTTGCCTTATAAAGGAGATGATTCTTGGGTTGAAAATGAAATCATTAAAGCTCATAAATGTCTTATGAGCGATGAAATTCCTGAATCTGGGAAAGAGTGTGATTATTGCGCCTATAACGATGAAATTAAAAAATCCGTTAAATAGTATTGACAATTTTTCTTTTTAAATTTATTATACATTGAAAGTACTTTAATTTAAAAGGAGGTGAGAAGGATGAGTTTAATAGACGAATATCAGGTGATAAGGAAATTGTCTTTAAATAACCATATCTTCAATCAGAACATCGGTAAGTTTGTTCGTTTGGTTATTGTGGGAGGTCATAAATTCATGGCAGAGCCAATAGAGGTAAGAGATGACAGATATTTTTTTAAACTTATTGGCCAAGGTTTAAATGACCACCCACTGGCGTCTCATCCCGTTAATCAAGTAATAGATATCATTCCACTATAATGAGGAAGCTGAAATTAGCTTCCTCTTTTCTTTTTTCTTTTTTTAATATAATATACTTAATATATGGAAATAAAAAAAATTTATAGAAGCGACGAGAATAAAATAATAGCTGGCATTTTTGGAGGACTTGGTGAATATCTAAAAGTTGATCCAGTTGTTTTTCGTTTGCTTTGGATTCTTATTTCTATTTTCACGGGACTTATTCCGGGCATAATCGCTTATCTTTTAGCCATAATTATTATCCCTAAAAAAATAGAACAAGAATTAACTGATCAAAAAGATAAATAATTCAATGATTGTTGATAATCTAAAAAGAATAAAAAACTGACATAGCAGTTTGTTTTTTTGTGCAATAGATTTAAAAATAAGTTAATTATGGAAAGGGATGAATTTGAAAAATTAACAGAGCAAGCGGTATTAGAATTGCCAATTCATATTCGTGAAAAAATGAATAATGTTGAAATTTTAGTTGAAGATGAACCATCTCAAGAACAATTAAGAAAAAGCAAAATAAGTTCACGCCATTTATTACTTGGTCTTTATGAGGGTGTTCCGCAAAATGTTTGGGGAAGAGGATTTGGCAATATGCTCCCTGATAAGATTACTATTTTTCAGAAAGCCATTGAAAGTTGTACTAACTCAAAAGAAGAATTAGTGAGATTAATCAAAGATACGGTTTGGCATGAAATAGGGCATCATTTTGGTTTTAATGAGAGGGAAATAAGATTGCTGGAAAAAAAAAGAAATGACAGGTTTATAAAAGTCAAAGCATATCCTTCAGCGGGTAAAAACGAAATAATTAAGAAAAGCGAGAATAATTTTGAAGTTTGGATTAAAGCAAAACCAATTCAAGGACAAGCAAATAGAGCAATTATCTCTATTTTATCAGATTATTTTAATGTTCCAATAGAAAATATTAAATTGATTAATGGTTTTAAACAAAGAAATAAAGTTTTTGAAATAAAAAAATGAATTTAATTATTGATTTATCTAATGAACCTTGTTTAATTTTAAAACAAGGCAGAAATAAAATAGCTAGCCATAAATGGTCTGGACTTTATCAGTTGAATGAGACTCTTTTATTAGAAATTGATAAATTTTTGAAAGAGAATAAAGTAAAATTAAAAGATGTGAAAGAGATAAAAGTAATTCCCAGCAAGGAATCCATAGTTAGTACTAGAATTGCTAAAGCGATAGCTTTAGGTTTAAAAAGTTAATATGAATGATTTAGAAAAATCAATTTTGGCTACTTTGGCTTATTACGATGTTCTAGATAGGCCTTTAACCGGCTGGGAGATTTTTAAGTATTTAATTAGAATAAAAAATATAAAATTAATTAATATTTTAGATGTTTTAGAAAATAGTTCAGAATTGAATAAATTAATAAATCAGAAAAACGGTTTCTTTTTTCTAAAAAATAGAGAAGTTATTATTAAAGAGAGGATTGAAAGAAATAAAATAGCTAGTAGAAAATGGAAAAAAGCCAGAAGAATTATTAAATTATTTCAAGTTATTCCTTTTATTAGAATGGTTGCCATTAGCGGATCTTTAGCTATGGATAATACAAAAGAAAATTCAGATATTGATTTATTAATCATAACGAAAACAGGACGCATCTGGACATGCCGGGGATTAATTACAGTATTTTCTCATTTAATCGGAAAACGTCGTCACGGAAATTTAACTAAAGATAGAATTTGTCTTAACCATTATTTAACTGAAAAATCATTAAAAATACCTTATAAAAGTTTATACAATGCTCAAACATATTCTCATTTAATTTCTGTTTTGGAAATTAAAGATAATTTATATAAGAAATTTCAAAAATCAAATAAATGGATAAACAATTATTTAAGTTTTTATCCAGTAGAAGAAAAAGGTTATTTAAGAAAAATTAAATTAAATTATTTTTTTAAAAGCATAAGAGAATTTAAAGAATTTATTCTTGACGGATTAATAGGAAATTTTATAGAATTTATTTTGAAAAAAATTCAACAAAGAAGAATAGGAAAAGATCCTTTAACTTATCAATCAGGAGGAAGAGTTGTTTTTAGTAATAAACAATTGGAATTTCATCCTAATTCTCCTGAAAAATGGATTCTAGAAAAATACAATCAGAGAATGAAAGAACTTGGATTAAAAGAATTAGGAAATGAAAAAGATTCCGGATTAATTAAGTAATTGACATTCTTATAATTTTCTATTAAGATAAGAAAAATAGGGCAGGATTAGTGAATATCTGACAATAGTTTTTATTGTTTTTTATTTCCTAATCGCTGTTATAAAAAGATGAATATCAAACCATTAGCTGACAGGGTTCTTATTGAACCAATATCAATTGAAGAAAAAACATCTTCAGGAATTATTCTTCCTGAAACTGCTGATAAAGAAAAACCTGAACAGGGAAAAGTTATAGAAGTTGGTCCCGGCAAGAAAGACGAGCCAATGAGCGTAAAGAAAGGCGATATTGTTCTTTTTACTAAGTATGGACCAAATGAAATAAAGATAGATAAAAAAGAATACTTAATAGCTAGAGAAGAAGATATACTTGCGATTATTGAATAAATTTTAAAATTACTTAAATTTTTAAACAAAAATAATATTATAACTTGAATAAAATTATTCAGCTTGTAATTATTATTTTGTTTACAAATAACTATGGCAAAACAAATTAAATTTGACGAACAAGCAAGGCGTCTACTTAAGAAAGGCGTTGATAAATTAGCCAACGCTGTTAAAGTTACTTTAGGTCCGAAAGGCAGAAATGTTGTTATAGATAAAGGATTTGGTTCTCCTGAAATAACCAATGATGGAGTTACTATCGCAAAAGAGATTGAATTAGAAAATAAGTTTGAAAATATTGGCGCTGAAATAATCAAAGAAGTTGCCAATAAAGCAAATGATGCAGCGGGAGATGGAACAACTACAGCTACTCTTTTAACACAGGCAATTATCACACAGGGTTTAAAAAATGTTACAGCTGGAGCTAATCCATTAGCTATTAAAAGAGGAATTGAAAAAGGAGTTAAAGCAGTTGTTGCTGAATTAAGAAAAATATCAAAAAAAGTTTCTGGAAAAGCGGAAATCGCGCAAGTGGCTACTATTTCTGCGGAAGATCCTGAAATAGGAGATTTAATTGCTGATGCTATTCAAGAAATTGGCAAAGAAGGCGTTATTACTATTGAAGAATCTCAGACAATAGGATTAACAAAAGAAGTTGTTAAAGGAATGCGTTTTGATAAAGGATATGTTTCTCCGTATATGATTACAAATACTGAAAAAATGGAAGCGGAATATAGCGATCCATATATTTTAATTACTGATAAAAAGATTTCCAGTATTCAAGAAATTTTACCTCTTTTAGAAAAAATTACTCAAAGTGGCAAAAAAGAAATTGTTATTATTGCCGAAGATGTTGATGGCGACGCTTTAGCTACGTTAATTGTTAATAAATTAAGAGGAACATTTAGCGCTTTAGCTATAAAAGCTCCTGGATTTGGAGATAGGAGAGATGAAATGCTTGAAGATATCGCTGTTTTAACAGGTGGTCAGGTTATCACTGAAAAAGTTGGTCTAAAATTGGAAAATGCTGAAATAAAGATGCTTGGAACCGCAAGAAAAATTATAACTGATAAAGAAAATACAACAATTGTTGAAGGACAAGGCAAAAAACCTGAAATTGAAGCTAGAATCAATCAGATCAAGATGGAATTGGATAAAAGTGATTCTGATTTTGACAGAGAAAAATTACAAGAAAGATTAGCTAAATTAGCTGGGGGAGTTGCTGTTCTTAAAGTTGGAGCTGCTACTGAATCAGAGCAGAAATATAAGCAAGCGAAAACAGAAGACGCTTTAGCGGCTACTAAAGCGGCTATTGCTGAAGGAATTGTTCCTGGCGGCGGAGTTGCTTTAATAAGGGCGTTAAAAGGGTTAGATAATGTCAAAGTTCAAGGAGATGCCAAGATAGGATTAAGTATATTAAAAAGAGCTTTAGAAGAGCCATTAAGACAAATAGCTACTAATGCTGGTTTAGATGGATCTGTAGTTGTTGATGAAGTTAAGAAAAATAAAGGTTCTTATGGATTTAATGCGGCTAAAAATAAATATCAAGATTTATTTGAAGCTGGAATTATTGATCCTACCAAAGTTACCCGTTCTGCTCTAGAAAATGCGGCTTCTGCTGCGGCTATGCTCTTAACAACAGAGTGTGTTATTACTGATTTACCTGAAAAGAGAGAATCAGCGATGCCTCCAATGGGAGGAATGGGCGGCGGAATGCCTGGAATGATGTAAAAATAAATATACGAAAAACAGTCCTTAAGGGGCTGTTTTTTTATTGCAAAAATAATTAATCAAAGATATAATAGAAATATAAATTAATAATATCTAAAACAAGTTTGTTTAAGTTTTAAAGATAAAAACTTAAGTAAAATTGTTTAGAAATAAATAATATGGGTCGTTTTTTTTGGATTCTTATAGGTGTAATAATTTTAGTTATTATATGGCTGATATCAATTTATAATAGTTTAATTAAATTAAGAAATAGAACTGACGAGGCATGGTCAGATATAGATGTTCAGTTGAAAAGAAGATATGATTTAATTCCTAATTTAGTTAATACAGTTCAAGGATATGCTAAGCATGAAAGAGAACTTTTTGAAAAAGTTACTCAAGCTCGCACTGCCGCTATGGGAGCTCAAAAACCTGGAGATAAGGCTCAAGCGGAAAATATGCTTTCAGGCGCTTTAAAATCTTTATTCGCAGTAGCTGAAAATTATCCTGATTTAAAAGCTAATCAAAACTTTCTAGAATTACAAAGAGAATTAAGCGATACAGAGAATAAAATTCAAGCGGCAAGAAGGTTTTACAATGGCAACGTCAGAGATTTCAATATAAAAATTGAAACTTTTCCAAATAATTTAGTTGCTGGAATGTTGAGTTTTAAGAAAAAAGATTTCTTTGAGTTAGAAAATGAAGCAGAAAAAGAGCCGGTCAAAGTTGAATTTTAAGTTATATGGCCACATTATATACTCAAAAAGATTCGAATATTAGACGAACCTGGTTTTTGATTTTCATTTTTCTAATTTTTATAATCGGACTTGGCTGGGTTTTTTCTTATCAATTTCAAAGTCCTATTATATTAATAATAGCAGTCATTTTTAGTATTGGTATGAGTTTTACCTCTTATTGGTATTCAGATAAAATTGTTTTAAAAATGAGCAGGGCTAAAGAAATTAAAAAAGAAGATAACCCAGAATTATATCTTCTAGTTGAAAATCTTAGTATTACAGCAGGACTGCCTATGCCGAGAATATATATAATAGATGAAATGTCTCCTAATGCTTTTGCTACTGGTCGCGATCCTAAACATGCCGTTATAGCCGTTACAAAAGGATTATTAGATAAATTAGATCGTTCGGAACTAGAAGGTGTTTTAGCCCATGAATTAAGTCATATTGGCAATCGCGATATTCTTTTACAGACAGTAGTAGTTGTTTTAGTAGGCATGGTTGCTTTGCTTTCAGATTGGTTTATACGTTGGAGTATTTTCGGAAATAGAAGAGATAATCGGGAAGGAGGAGGCCAGTTAGGATTAATTATGATGTTAGTTGGATTTGCTTTAGCAATTCTTTCTCCTTTTATCGCTACTTTAATTCATTTAGCTATCTCTAGAAAAAGAGAATTTTTAGCTGATGCTAGCGGGGCTCTATTGACTCGTTATCCTGAAGGATTAGCTAAAGCTTTAGAAAAAATCTCTCAAGATAAAACGCCTTTAAAAGTGGCGAACAAAGCAACGGCTCATTTGTATATAACTAATCCTTTTAAAGGTAAAAAAGTTAGAAATATTTTTAGCACTCATCCGCCATTAGAAGAACGTGTTAAAGCTTTAAGAGGAATGAATATTTAGCTATGGGAATATTTGATTCAAGTAAAAAAATATATTACAAAGATTTCAAGAAGCTATTGAGCGATATTCCAGAATTATCAGACGCGGAACTTTCATATATTGAAGGTGTTTTTCAGGATTCTTTAAAAGATGGATTAACAAAATATGAATTAGAAGAAGAAATTAGAAAGTTGAGAAATAATCCAAATGATGATATAGATATTTATGAAATAGAGAAAATAAAGAAGAAGTTAATGGAAAGATTATAAGGAGAGGTCGCATAGAGGCCTAGTGCGCGCGCTTGGAAAGCGCGTATACCTTCACCGGTATCGAGGGTTCGAATCCCTCCCTCTCCGCCAGACATAATTTTGTAAGTGCGAGCTGTTCGCCTCGCTTTGCTTAGTAGATAATTTGTATAGGATTTTTGGCGAAAAAGAAATAGATTTATTAATAAGGGCAAAAGAAATTTTTTCATTCTGATTTTTCTCAATAGTCGGCAACTTGCCGACTATTGACTTCTATATCTTAATATGTTATTATGTTTTTAAAGCTTGATAAGGTGGTCTTATCGGGCAAAGCACACTGAAAATTTAAACTCGAACAAGAAGGAGGGTGAAATGCCCGATATCACAGTAATTGCTGGACAGGTGGCGGGTATCGTCTCCCTCGTTGCCTTCGTGCCGTACATCCTCGCAATTCTGCGGGGCGAGACAATGCCCAATCGGGCGACATGGTGGATTTGGACGGTGGTAGGTCTCATGCTTGGAGCGAGTTACTACTCCTCCGGTGCGAACCACACTATTTGGGTTCCTGTGAGCTATATCATCGGGCCGTTCATTACTGCGATTCTGTCAATCAAGTACGGCAAAGGTGGCTGGACTCGGTTCGACAGAAATTGTCTGCTCGGTGCAGGAGTGAGCGTGGTGTTGTGGTGGGTATTTAGTTCACCGCTCGTTGCGCTTCTCATCAATCTCTTCATCGACCTCATGGGTGCACTTCCGACAATTTGTAAGGCGTACCACGAGCCGGAAAGCGAAGATCGCACCGCGTGGGCACTGTTCTTCGCAGGTAACACTGCCAACCTGTTCGCCGTCGAGACATGGATATTCGCGATATCCGTTTACCCAATTTACATGTTCCTTGTGAGCGGAATCATCGCGACACTCGTCTTTGTTCGGCGAAACCATAAGGCGAAAGTAAAAGCTCGCTAAATCACACCCGCTATGTCTTCGGACCTCTGGCGGGTTTCTTCTTTTCTAAAATAAACCGCCATATGTCCAGGTTAGAATCACATAGGGTGGATTTCCAAAGTTTGAACTTTTTTAAAAAAATAAGTTGGGTATAATCTAGTAAATTTTTTGAGCAAACTTTGGCGTTTTAAACCAATCAGGATTTTTTCTGTATAATTTGCGTAATTTCCTCATTTTTGGTTTAATAGAAGTAGCAAAAGGTTCTAACTTGCGGAAATCCACACCGCCAAGAAATTAACAATTTAAAACATGAACAAAAGATCTATTAATATTAAAAATTATTTTCTTAAGGAAATTAATCCGATTATTCGCTTCCTTATAATTTCTGATACTGTAATTATAGGGGCGGCTGGGTTACTTGGACCTATTTTTGCTATTTTCATTGAAGATTTCATAGAAGGTGGAAATGCAGCAGTTGCTGGAATAGCGGCTGGAGTATATCTTTTTACAAAAAGTATTTTTCAAATTCCAATAGCTCATTTTATTGACAGAGTGCGTGGCGAAAAAGACGATTTTTGGATTATGTTCATTTTTACGATTTTAATATCATTTATTCCTCTTTTATATCTTGTTATAAAAACTCCTTTACAGCTTTATATTATCCAATTTTTTCTTGGTTTCTTTACAGCATTTACTTTTCCAACCTTTATGGCTTTGTTTACGCGCCATGCTGATAAAGAAAAAGAAGGAACAGAATGGGGCATTTATTTCACCTTAACCGATTTGACAAGCGCTGCTTTTGCCGCTATTGGAGGATATATAGCGAGTATTTATGGATTTTCGGTTCTTATTATTTTTATTGTTATATTATCATTTATCGGATCAGTTCTTCTTTGGCCAATCAAGCCATATATTAGAAAAGCAAGATCAAGATCAAGCAGCCATTAAAAAAAGAATGTTTTAATGAAGTAATTATGCCAGGATTTAATGACTTAAATTTAGATAATTGGAAAGAGTCAGAAATCTGGACTGATAGTCTTTGGATTATTCCCGAACGAGACAAAACAGGCAAACATAATGGTTTTTATCATGGGAACTTTATTCCTCAAATACCTCGCCAATTAATTTTAAGATATACTAAAAAAAACGACGTTGTTTTCGATCCTTTTGTTGGTAGTGGCACGACAGCTTATGAAGCGGAAAATCTTAATAGACACTTTATTGGCATAGACATTCAAAAAAGTTTAATTACCTATATTAATCAGAATCTTGACAAGAAAAACAATTTTGCCGAATTATTTGTCGGTGATAGCACCCAGCCATCAATTTTTGAAAATATTAAGAATGTTATTAAAAAATACAAAAGACAAAATATTCAATTGGCAATTTTACATCCGCCTTATGCTAATATAATAAAATTTAGCAATCTAAAGGAGGATTTATCAAATTCAAAATCATTGAAAGAATTTTTAGAAAAGTTTTTATTAGTGGTAAAAAATACAGTTAATATATTAGAAAAAGGTAGGTATTTAGCTATAGTGATTGGTGACAAATACACTACTAGCCAATGGATACCGCTTGGATTTTATTGTATGAATGAAGCACAAAAATTGGGATTAACGCTAAAAAGTATTATAATTAAGAATATGGCAGGTAATCGTGCTAAACAAAACAAAGAAGGTATTTGGCGATATCGAGCATTATCAAGTGATTACTATATTTTTAAACACGAATATATTTTAATATTTAAAAAATAATTATGGAATATATTAAGTCAAAATTATCAGATGATCTAGCAAGAAAAATTATCGGTAACCAAGAAAAAGCAATGGAATATTTATTGTGCTTAAATAATATTAAGCCAATACCATCTTTAAAATTCAAAACCATTACTCGAGGAAAAAATGTGGGCAAAAAGGTTTTAGATTTAAAAACTAAAGAGATTTGGAAATCTATTGTTGATAGTTGGGATTATGAAATAAGTAAAAAAATTATTAGAAATATTTTTAAGAAAACAGATAAATACAAAAGCGGAAAGGAAGCGGATAATGCAATGGATGTACTTATTAAAGAATGGCAATCCTTGAAGTTGGGCAATATTGCATGGCCGTTTTCGCAAGGCGCTTTTGATGAATTTGTACAAAGAGTAAATTCTGAAAAAGAAAACGGTTTTATTAAAGATGAAAAAGTAAAAGTCGCTGCAGTTAAATATAGAAGAATCAAAGAAATTAATACTGTTAGAAATGATTTTATAGAAACATTGATTTTTGAAAAAAATAATAATATTTTGCCGACACTGAACCATAGGCGGGGTGTTGATTTTTTTATCAATGGAGTTTCTTTTGATCAAAAAGTTGCAAAAAGCCCTACGAATGAATTTAAAAAAAATTATAAAGATGAATGGCGAGAAATTGCAATCAAAAAACCAGAACTTGTCGCAGAATATCTTTATAAATTTCAAGATGAAGGCAGATTTGGGGCTGACCCAAGATTATTAGTTGTTTATATTGATGAGGATGTTTTAATTAGTAAAATTAGAGAGATAATAAATAAAACTGATTTGAATAATCCAGTTGAAATTAATTTTTCCTACAAACATAAAAATCTTGGTGAAAAAAATTACAAAGTTCCTTGTTTTGTAATCCTATTGCATAACTAAAATTATGAATTATATCGGCAGTAAATTATCATTATTGGAATTTTTAGAAGAATCAATCAATAAAGTGGTTGATAAAAACTGTGATACTTTTTGCGACTTATTTGCGGGAACTGGAATTGTTGGAAGTTATTTTAAAAAGAAAGGATATAGGGTTATAGCAAATGATATTCAATATTACAGTTATGTTTTAAATAGACATTATATTGGAAATCACAAAGAATTAAATTTTGCTAAATTAATAAAAAAAATTTCAGAATTAAAAAATGTTGAAACTGAAAAGAGAAAAGATTTTGTTTGCGATTATCTTTCTAATCTTAAAGGTACAAAGGGTTTCATTTATAAAAACTATTGTCTTGGTGGTACAAAAAACAAAAAAGAGCTACGACAATATTTTTCTAATAAAAACGGAATGCGTTGTGATGCTATCCGTCAAAAAATTGAAAAGTGGAAAGAGCAAAATTTAATTTCTGATGACGAGTATTATTTTTTAATTACTAGTTTAGTTGAGTCAATTGATAAATATGCTAATACTGTATCAGTTTATGGCGCCTTTTTGAAAAAATTAAAAAAGACAGCTCAAAATAATTTAATTTTGAAACCAGCGGAGTTAATTATAAATGATCAAGACCATAAGGTTTTTAATGAAGATATAAATAAAGTAGCGGAAAGAATCAAAGGTGATATTTTATATTTAGATCCGCCATATAATCAACGACAATATGCGACAAATTATCACATACTCGAAACTATCGTTAAATATGATAATCCTAAAATTTACGGAAAAACTGGTTTACGCAATTATCAGGATCAAAAATCACTTTATTGTTCAAGAATGCAAGTAAAAAAAGCGTTTAAAGATTTGATTTTGAAGGCAAATGCAAAATATATTTTTTTAAGCTACAACAACGAGGGCTTAATGACATTAAAAGATATTCAGGAAATAATGAGTTTACGGGGCAAATATGGCAATTTTACGAAAGAATATAACAGATTCAAAGCAGATAAGTCAGAAAATAGAAACTATACTGCGAGTAAAACTGTTGAGTATTTGCATTATGTTGTTTGCGACAACTAAAAATATGGCAAATAAATTTTAAAAAACAATATCTCAATTTGATTTAATAAAAATTTATGCGTATATGGGATATACATCCAAAATATTTATGCCGAAAACATTTACTCGCTGAACATCGCGAACTTCACGGACTTTGGAATATTTTAACTAAACACAAAAGTAAGGGAGGTTATTCAATGCATCCAGAAACTTTGCGTTGGATAGGCAAACAAAAAGCTCTTTATAATCGGCATGAGATATTAATAAAAGAGTTTTTACGCCGTAAATATAAACACCATACGCCGCTTGATAAGCGTTTTGCTACCGGTTCTGGCAGTCAGCGTATTTTCATTAATACAATAAAAGAGCAAAAAATAATTCTTAATAATAAGCCGTGTGAATGCCAGATTCATATCTAATAGGTAATTTAGATAAATGATTATTATAAAAAGAAAAATCTTACCGCCAATGTATTTTTTATTATCCCTAATACTGCTCATAACGCTTTATTTTAATTTTTCCATGCAAACTTTTTATAAATATTTGTAAATATGAAAAAAACAAGTCAAAACCAAATAATTATTTATGAAGGCGATGATGGAGAATCTCGCATAGAAGTTCGGTTTAAAGGTGAAACCGCTTGGCTTACACAGGCGCAATTGGTTGAGCTTTTTCAATCCAGTAAGGCCAACATCAGCGAGCATATTAAAAATATCTACGCAGAGAAAGAATTAACCCCAAAAGCAACTGTTCGGAAATTCCGAACAGTTCAAAAAGAGGGTGGCAGAGAGGTTTCTAGGGATATTGAACATTACAATCTTGATCTTATTATATCGCTTGGTTACAGAGTAAAATCACATATTGCTACAAAATTTCGTATTTGGGCGACAGCACGACTTCGTGAGCATATCGTTAAAGGGTTCACTATTGATTCAGATCGCTTGAAGAATTTAGGTGGTGGAAATTACTGGAAAGAATTACTTGATGAAATTCGTGATATTCGCAGTAGTGAAAAGGTGCTTTATCGCCAGGTGCTTGATTTGTATGCAACTGCTATTGATTACGATCCGCAAGCCAGCGAGTCTTTGAAATTTTTTAAGATTGTCCAAAACAAGCTTCATTTTGCGGCTCATGGACATACAGCGGCGGAAATAATTTATTTGCGAGTAGATTCAAACAAACCATTTGCAGGGCTAACAAATTTCAAGGGAAAGCAACCAAGTCAAGCCGAAGCTATGATCGCCAAAAATTTTTTAGAATTAGACGAGCTTAAAGTTTTGAATAATCTTGTTTCTGCTTACTTTGACTTGGCGGAAATTAACGCTCTAGAGGAAAAACCAATGAAAATGGCAGATTATATTCGAGAATTGGATAATATTTTACAATCAACAGGAAGAAAACTGTTAAATGATGCAGGCAAAATAAGTCACGAAAAAGCAACAAAAAAAGTTACCCTGGAATATCGCAAATATAAAGCTAAAAATTTGAGTGAGGTGGAAAAAGATTATTTGGAAGCAATAAAATCCATAGAAAAAAAAGTTGCAAAAAAGACATCTTCAAAAAAGAATAAAAAATAGCTGGGTTTCAAATTGTTCGTAAACAACATATTACAGATTTGAAAAGCATAAATATATACAAACGTTATTAAAAATATTGCTCTTTTAAAACAAAGATTAATATATCTAATAACGTAACATATTTGGCTCAGAAAATTGATATTATTTGAATTTTTTTTCGAACGCGCACCGCCAAAACATTTTCAATCAGCATGATTCAAGTTTCTTATATTACATAATTATAATTACATGGGCGCATATTTTAAAATAAAAAAAGAAAGTGATATTATTAAAAAGACGCTTATCAGAAAAAAGAATGGGTCTCCATATCCAACAATAGACGACCTGAATTTAAAAATTTTTTTATTAAAAAAATATCTCATAGATAATGTTGTTGAGACGAAAATTATACAAAACGGCAAAAGCATTCAATTAGAGCAACCCTTTACACGTGGTAAAGAACTTTTTATTTTACTGGAAAAAGAAATGCCGAATAATTTTATTAAATTTGTAAAAAGATTGAAAAAATTTTATTCCAACACGGGAATGCTTCCGGATTTATTGGATAATAAAAATATTTTAGTAACAGAGAATAACGAAATTAAAATTATTGACTTATGGCCGCTTTTTTTTAAAGAACGAGTTAAAAATAGAGATTTAAACGAACAGAGTTATAAAGAGAATCTTAAGAAATTTAATTTTCTTAAGATGAAAGCTGGCTTAGATCTTGAATGATAAATTTTTATTATGATAAAAAAACGATAACTATTATGAAAAGAAAAATCTTACCGCCAATGTATTTTTTATTATCCCTAATACTGCTCATAACACTGTATTTTAATTTTTCCATTATTAAATTTATTTATCCACCATATAATTGGATTGGAATATTATTTATCATTTTCGGTATTACTATGAATCTTTGGGCGAACAATCTTTTTAAAAAAAAAGGAACAGCAGTTAATCCAAATGAAAAACCATCAGTTTTAATTACCAATGGTCCGTTTAGATTAAGCAGAAATCCGATGTATTTAGGAATGACAGCAATTTTACTGGGAATCTCAATAATTTCAAACTCATTAATTACTTTAATTGCTCCAGTATTATTTATAATTATAATTCAAATATTATTCATAACAGCCGAAGAAAAATTATTAGAAAGTATTTTTAATAAAGAATATTTGGATTATAAGGAAAAAGTAAGACGTTGGATTTAAATGAATAAATTATATAATAAAATTCTATTCTTATTATTTTCAATAATAATTTTAAGCGGAATTGTTTTTTTATGTTTTGCTCAAGATAATTCTGAAAAAAATTATTATTACGATTCAATTGAAATTGATATAATAGTTAATCAAGATAGTTCTTTTGATGTTATTGAAAAACAATCATATAATTTAACAGGAAGTTTTGGTTTTTTTTACAGAGATATTGAATTAAAAGATATTGACTATATTTCTGATATTGAAATTTACGATAGTGAAGGAAATAAAATTAATGAGAATGAATATGATTTATCATACAAAAATAATCGCAGACATATTCAGTGGAATTTTCAGAGAAAATATTTTAATGGTGAAATAAAATCATGGACTATTAAGTATAAAGTAAATGGAGGACTTGGATTCTATGAAGATTACGATGAGCTTTACTGGAATGCTATTTTTGCTGATAGAGATGTTCTAGTTAAAAATGCTAAAATAACAGTTCATTTGCCAGAATCAACTACTATTGAAAAAGCAAAAATGTTTATTGGTTCTTCTGGGAGTAAAATTGAAAGTAATAATTATCGGATAATTAATGACAAAACTATTGAATTCTTAGGAGAGAATATAAGTCCTTATGAATTTCTGACTATTGCTGTTGCTTGGCCAAAAGGGATAATAAATAAACCTTTTTTAAATTTTATCCAAATTTTAAATTGGTTTTTTCTTCTAATTGCTATTTTTATCACATTTTTTATATTCATTAAATCTTTCAGAAAATGGAATGAAAAAGGAAAAGATCCTAAGATAAATAAAACAATTATTGCTCAATATGAACCTCCTGAAAATTTAGCGCCGGGTCTTGTTGGAATTCTAATTGATCAAAATTTTGACGTTAGGGAAGTTACAGCAACTTTAATTGATTTAGCTGTTAGAGGATATTTAAAAATAAAAGAAGGAAAGAAAAAGATTTTTTCAGGAAAAACATATATTTTTGAAAAAATATCTACATTAGAGCAAGATGAAAAATTAAAATCATTTGAACAAAGTATTATTGAAGGAGTTTTTAAAGGGAAAAATATTGTTTCTTCTGATGATTTAAGGAATAAATTTTATCGTTTTTTCCCTGATATAAAGAAAAAACTTAATCGTGAATTATCTGAAACAGATTATGTTACAGGCGATATTCAAGATATTAGAAAGAAATATTCAATTACATATATTTTTATCTTAGGAATGTCATTTTTAGGGATTATTTTAGGAATTATCATTTCAGGAGTTTGGATTGGATATGTAAGCATTTGGATTATTTTAATTTCAATTGGAGCTTTTATTTCAGGTATAATAGGCATTTCTTTCTCATATTACATGCCTGCTTTAACGCTAAAGGGAGCTGAAGAAAAATGGAAATGGCTTGGATTTAAAGAATATTTACATACAGCTGAAAGATTCAGGCTCGGAGTTGAAACGGTTGAAACTTTTTCTAAATACTTGCCTTATGCTGTAATTTTTGGGGTTGAAAAAGAGTGGGCTAACAGATTTGCTGATTTAGAATACCAACAGCCAAATTGGTATGTCCCTTTGGCAGTTTATTCTTCCGGAAACAATATTAGCGGAATTAATTCTTTTAGCGGTTTAAGCTCAAGTATTTCTTCTTTTACTTCTTCTATTTCAAAAACCTTTAGTTCTACTCCGGGAGGATCAGGAACTGGCGGAGGAGGAAGCGCTGGCGGAGGAGGAGGTGGCGGTGGCGGAGGCGCAGGATAATTTATTAATATGTTTGATAAAATAAAAAAAGATTTAAATGCTTTAAAAAATAAAGAAAAGGCAGAAAATATGTCTCGTTTTTTTAAAACAGGCAAAGGAGAATATGGCGAGGGCGATATTTTTTTAGGATTAACTTCTCAAGAAATCAAAGATGTTATTAAGAAATATTTTAAAGAAATTGATTTTAGCGATTTACAAAAGCTGTTTGATTCAAAAATACATGAATATAGGGTGGCAGGTTTAAGAATTTTAGTTGAAAAATACAAAAAAGCAGATGAAAAAGAAAAGAAAAATATTTTTAATTTTTATCTAAAAAATACAAAAAACATTAATAATTGGGACTTAGTTGATTTATCAGCGCCTAATATAATCGGAAATTATCTTTTAAATAAAAATAGAAAAATATTATACAAATTAGTCAAATCAAAGAAACTTTGGGAAAAAAGAATTTCTGTTTTGGCAACTTACGAATTTATTAGGAATAATCAGTTTGACGACACTTTAAAAATTTCAGAAATTCTTTTAAATGATGAACATGATTTAATCCATAAAGCAGTTGGCTGGATGTTGAGAGAAATAGGTAAAAAGAATCAGGCGATTGAAGAAAAGTTCTTAAAGAAGTATTATAAAACTATGCCGAGAACAATGTTAAGATATGCTATAGAAAAGTTTAATAAAAATAAAAGGGAATTTTATTTAAAAAATGATAAATAATACAATAGATGAAGTTAAAAATAGATTGGATATAATTGATGTAATTGGAGGATATATTAAACTTGAAAAAGCAGGGCGTAATTATAGAGCTTCCTGTCCTTTTCATTCTGAAAAAACTCCTTCTTTTATGGTTTCTCAAGAGAGGCAACTCTGGAGGTGTTTTGGATGCAATAGGGGCGGAAGTATTTTTGACTTTGTTATGGAAATAGAAGGAGTTGAATTTGGAGATGCTTTAAAAATTTTAGCTCAACGCGCTGGAGTAGAATTAAAAAGAATTGATCCTAAAATAAAGACAGAGAGAACAAAATTGTATGAAATTTGTAATTTAGCGAATTCTTTTTTTATTAAACAATTTCAGGCAAGTAGTACTGGTAAAAAGATGAAAGATTATTTATTAAAAAGAGGTTTAAAAGAAGAAATAATTAACGATTGGCAAATAGGATACGCTCCAAATGATTGGCAATCATTATTAAATTTTTTAAATAGCAGGGGATATTCTGACGAAGATATTTTTAAAGCAGGCTTAGTTATAAAAAGCGATAAGA